>ENA-OQDM01000351-OQDM01000351.1-human-gut-metagenome-genome-assembly--contig:-NODE-351-length-28783-cov-1.539852_pt1 | contig 28783 bp, 30 predicted proteins | sample MGYA00242772_ERZ504605 | MGnify/ENA primary metagenome ERZ504605 (study PRJEB26092, sample SAMD00036348) | human gut metagenome | host: Homo sapiens | study: EMG produced TPA metagenomics assembly of... | reverse complement strand
AGAAAAAAAGTCATTTGGCACTTATTGTCTGCTGCTGTCTTATCATAACCGGTGCGGCTGTTGGCATTGCTGTAAAACTTTATATCGATAATAAGAATGCAAATTCCTATGATTATCAGATTGAAATGGCAGAAAAAGAGCTGGTGGATCGTAATTATGAAAATGCACTGCGATATTATAAGACGGCACTGGCATTGCAGCCGGATGATATCAAAGTTCGTGAGGCAATGGCAGAGATCTATACCAGCCAGAAAGAATATGATTCAGCACTCGTTTTATATATGGAAATCCTTCAACTTGACAAAACGAATAAAGAGGCTTATCAGCATCTGATCTCCATTTATGATGAAATGGGGGATTATGACAGCATTCTTTCTTTAAAAGAAGATGTTACGGATGAGAATATACTTGCATTATTCGATGATTATGAGGTTGGTGAACCGATCATATCTCCGCTTAGTGGGCAATATGATGATTATATTACAGTCGTGATCTACTCAATTGCCGGAAATGACATTTATTATACGACGGATGGCACTGTTCCGGATAAAGAAAATGGGATTCCATATCCACAGGGAGGTATTCCGTTAAATCATACTGGAAATTTTGAAATCAATGCTGTATGTTGTAATGAAAAAGGCATCTACAGTGATATCGTAACAGAAGAATACCAGATTCAGTTTAAAAAAACCGGATCTGCCATCTGTCTCACCAGATGGAGGAGTTTTCTCTGAGGAGACCACTGTAACAATCACACAGCAGAAAGATTGCACGATTTATTATACATGGGATTCTACAGATCCAACAACAGAATCGGCTGTTTATACAGAACCGATTGTTGTTCCGGAAGGGGATTATGTATTATCTGTCATGGCAGTAAATAACAAGACAGGTTTAGTCAGTGATATCTATCGTGTAAATTTGGGATATCATCCGTAAGGAAACAGCTAAGAAAACATTGCATGAAAAAAGTCAGCCACAAACATGTGACTGACTTTTTCATGCTTTTAATGTACACCAAAGGCATATATTTATTCTTCTTCAGGAATAAATTCGATCAGATCTTTTCCAAGTTTACTGATGCGGGCGAGAGAGTATACATCAATGCCCTGTTCCATTAATTTTCCGCGTCCCGGCTGGAATGATTTTTCAATCAGGATACCGACTCCGGCGATCGTTGCATGTGCTTTGCGCAACAGGCGGATTGCTCCTGTTGCAGCTTCGCCGTTTGCAAGAAAATCATCCACGATCAATACATGGTCATTTTCATTGATAAACTGCTGGGATAATGTCAGCTCATAGCTTGTCCCTTTGGTAAAAGAAGTGATTACTGTCTGGTACAGATTATCATTTAACACCTTTGAAGGCTGTTTCTTTAAAATGATCATTGGAACATTCAGCGCTAACGCTGTCATAAGAGCAGGAGCGATACCGGAACTCTCGATCGTTACGACCTTCGTTACTCCACAATCTTTATAGTGTGCGGCAAATGCTTCACCGATCTGATGCATTAAAACAGGATCAACCTGATGGTTTACAAAACTGTCTACCTTTAAAATATCTTCATTGACTGCAATTCCTTCCGAAAGAATCTTCTCTTCAAGTATTTTCACAATAGCCACCTCATAAATTCAAATATTTTACCTATTATATCACATATATCTGACAGAAAAAAGTATTAAGCCAAAAATATTTTATCATAAATCGTTTCGATAATGTGATCTAAGAGGGAGGCATCTGTCTTCGGATATTTTTCAAGGAGCAGACTGCGCATGACCTCATAGCGCAGAAAATAATTCTGCTCGTCAGAATCGTCTGAAATGCCGGCATCAGCATTGATTGTTTCTGCTGTGTAGGTATCTAAAAACCAGTGGCAGATCTCTTCAAACTGCTTTTCTTCACGATCAGCTGCATTTGAAAGCGTTTTTAATTCCATAAAGGATTTTATGCCGACGAAAAAGAAGATGGCAAACATAACTCCCATGACGATAAGAATCAGTGTTTTCGTGTATGAAGCACTGTGAAAAGGAAGCAGATCCAGTCCAAACAAGATCAGAAGAATAAAACCGGCAACGCTTACGATTGTGAATGTGTAGGCGGTAGATGTGACGTCTTCTATTTTTGTTTTCTTCGATACATACGCGTGAGACGGTGCGAAATCGCTCTCGGCTGTACTGCTAAAATCAAATGGTTCCTGTGACATGGTTTTCCTCATTTCCAGATGTATGAACATCTATTGTTTTTCAAGTAATTTTAGTATAAATTATAATGTAGATGCATGCAAGCGGATTTGCTAGAATGACTATTAACAGTTCGCTGCATAATTCCGGAAACAATATAATTTTTATTTAAAATGTGAGGAACTATGAAAATTACAATTTTATGTGTCGGGAAGATCAAAGAAAAGTTTTACAGGGATGCGATCGCAGAGTACAGCAAACGTTTAAGCCGTTACTGTAAATTAGATATTATAGAGGTTGCCGACGAAAAGACGCCCGAAAATGCAAGTGATACCGTAGAAAATCAGATCAGGGAAAAAGAAGCCGAGCGCATTCTGATGCGTCTGGATAAGAAGGCAAAAGAGGGCGCATATGTATTTGCCCTTGCAATCGACGGCAGGGAATTTGATTCGGTGGAGTTATCAAAAAAGATTGAAAATCTTGGGACTTCCGGAATCAGTCAGATCATGTTTCTGATCGGCGGATCACTGGGAATGTCGGAAAACCTGTTAAAACGTGCTGACTGTAAACTCAGTTTTTCGAAAATGACATTTCCGCATCAGCTCATGCGTGTGATCCTGTTAGAACAGGTTTACCGCAGTTACCGGATTATGAATGGCGAACCGTATCATAAATAATGCAGTTCGGCAGACAGAAATTTGAATCAAACAGTCTGTTGAGGAATGCTGCAGAAGGAGAAGAGCGACATGAGAGTACAAAATCCAGTTGTCCGCGGTTTTTATCCGGATCCAAGTATCTGCAGTGCAAACGGCAAATATTATCTTGCCTGCAGTTCATTTGAATATTTCCCGGGGGTTCCATTATTTGAAAGCGAAGATCTGCTGAACTGGAAACCGATCGGACATTGTCTTACAAGGAAAAGCCAGGTGAATCTGTATCAGGTTCCTGGATCAGGCGGAGTATTTGCACCGACGATCCGCTTCCATAACGGACGGTTCTATATGGTTACCAACAACAATACCTATCAGAAAAATTTTTATGTCTATACGGACGATATCTATGGAGAATGGTCAGACCCTGTTTTTGTGGATCAGGGAGGCATTGATCCATCTTTATATTTTGAGGGAGATAAAGTTTATTTTATCAGCAATGGAACTGACGAATCAGATGGAAGAGGCTGTATTTTCCAGTGTGAGATCGATATCGCAACCGGAAAACGATTGACGGAAAGCAGACCGATCTGGAAGGGCAGCGGCGGACGATACATCGAATCCCCGCACATGTATCATTTCGGTGATTGGTATTATCTGATGGTTGCAGAAGGTGGTACGGAATACGGACATATGGTGACTTATGCAAGATCGAAAGATCCTTACGGACCATTTGAGGCGTATGCGGAGAATCCGGTACTTACAAACCGAAATTTAGGCGGCAATGAAAATCATATACAGGGGATCGGTCATGGTGATCTTATCACCACACCTTATGGGGAAACCTTTATGGTATGTCTGGGATTCCGGATCCAGAGCGACTGGATGCCGTTCCATCATTTAGGACGTGAGGTATTTTTAGTTCCGGTTACCTGGGATAACGATGGATGGTTCACTGCAGGTGTAAATGGAACCGTGGAATCTGTGATGGATATGCCGTTAAATGCCACGGCACAAGAAATAAACGGACGTTATGATGTTTCTTTTGAGACATTAAAAAATGAGCCGCAGCGTTTTTGCCATCTGCGTGAGTACCACAAGGAATGTTATGCATTTGCCAAAAACAGTGTGACACTTTTGGGCAATCGTTTTACCTTAAATGATGCAGAAACACCAACATTTTTAGGCGTCCGCCAGTCGGAGTTTGACACAGAACTTACCGTCGGACTTTCCGGGAATTCGCCGGAAGCGGGTATCACATTTTATCTGTCCGAGGAACATCATTATGATCTGGCTGTTTTATGTGATGAGAAGAAGCGCACATTGATCTTACGTCTGCGCATCGGGGATGCGATTATGGTGGTAAAAGAAATAGAACTGCCGGATGATGCAAAGGTTACCTTAAAAGTGGTATCCGATCCGGCGCAGTATCATTTTTATGGAGTGTTGGACGGAAAAGAAATTCTGCTTGGAAGCACACGTACAAAATACTTATCTTCTGAAGTTGCAGGGGGTTTTACCGGTGTTGTGATGGGAATGTATGCGGTAAACCCGGAGGAAGCTGAAGATTGTAAGGCCCTGTTTATGAATTTATGCTGGAAACAGGGGAAAAACAGAGGTTAAAGTGTAAATCTTAGTGTTTTATCATGAAAAAATCAGGGATTACATGTTATTATAGTATGTCAATCCCGTTTTTAGATGTATTCGATCGAAATAAATAAATCTTTTTTAAAATCTGTTATACACTCTCAAACTCATCAACGATCTCCTGTGAAGGTGGTGCAGTCAAAAGACTGACAACAACGATCGCAGCTGCAGAACATAAAAATGCCGGAAGCAGTTCATAAATTCCAAACAGGCCTCCAAGTGGGGCAATCAGATATTTCCATATAAATACCATAACGCCACCGACAATCATTCCGGCAAGTGCACCATTTCGATTGGTACGTTTCCAGAATAATGAAAACAGCATGACAGCACCGAAAGTCGCACCAAATCCTGCCCAGGCGAAAGATACGATGCGGAATACAGAACTGTTTGGGTTTCTGGCAAGGAAAACACCGATAATGGCGATCACAACAACTGTAAGTCTTGCCATAAGCATGGAAGATTTTTTGGAAAGCTTTAATCCCATGCAATCACAGAACAGGTTTTGTGAAACACATGAGGATGCAGCCAAAAGCTGTGAATCCGAAGTTGACATGGTACTTGCAAGGATTCCGGCAAGAATAAGTCCAGCCATGATAACGGATAAAACACTGTGATTACTTAAAAGGACAGCTGTTCTGACAATCAGTGTCTCAGACTGAGCCGAATTCTCAAATAACGCAAGGGCACCGGCTTTGGTCATTGCAGAACCGATAATACCGATAAAAATGGCAACAAACATGGAAATAACAACCCATACGGATGCAATCCTTCTGGAGGTTTTTAATTTGTTCTCATCCTCGATTCCCATAAAACGAAGCAGGATATGCGGCATGCCAAAATATCCGAGTCCCCATGCAAGTGTGGATGCAATGGTAAGACTTTTGTATGGAACGGATGCGCCGGCTGCAGGGTCATAGGAAGAAAAAAGACTTAAATATCCGTTCATGGATTTTGCGTTCGCAATAATGGCATCAAATCCTCCGGCAGTGTGGATACCGAAAATTACAACGATAAAGAGTGCAATTGTCATGATGATACTCTGAATCAGATCCGTCATGCTTGCGGCAAGGAATCCACCAAGAGTGGTGTACAAAACAATGACGATCGCGCTGATAATCATTGCCGGAAGATAGGAAACACCAAACAGTGTAGAAAACAATTTACCACATGCAGCAAAACCGGAAGCGGTATACGGCACAAAGAAAATCACGATCATAATTGCAGAAATTGCCATCAGTGCATGGCTTTTATCACGGTATCTGTTTTCGAAAAAGCCGGCAGCGTGATGGAATTGTTTGCTTTGTGGGTATAACGGCGCAGGCGTTTTGCAATGATCAGCCAGTTGAGATAGGTACCGATTGCAAGCCCGATCGCAGTCCAGCCGGCCTCAGCACAACCGGAAAGATACGCAACACCGGGCAGTCCCATCAAAAGCCAGCTGCTCATGTCAGATGCTTCCGCACTCATTGCAGTTACAATCGGCCCGAGTTTACGGCCACCCAGATAAAAATCAGAAACATCATTGTTCTTTTTGGAATAGAGTACACCAATGCCAACCATCAGGATCAGATAAATGATCATGACGAGAAGCAGTCCTATTGTCTGTCCTGTCATAACAAAACTCTCCTTTGTCTGTTCATATAAATTTTTGCAAGTATATCATGAATGAAACATTACTGCAATACTGTATCACAATAAAGTTGTAATGTAAAATATTTTTTATTGACATAGCGCGAAAGATATGATATTTTACAGAAAAAAAGTATGAAACGGGAATGAGGTTCTCCCACGATTAATTCGAAACCGCTAAATTTAGCTGATGACTTCTGTGTAGACTGCACGGGGGTATCAGCTTTTTTTGTGATTTCGAAAAATAATCAGATAAAGAAAGGATGTTTGTGCAAAAAAATTGCACAGCGAAGGATTAAACGGATGGAAAACAAATCACAAACGATTGTTTTATCTCTGAAATATGTATTGCTTGCCATTTTAACCGGTGTACTGGTTGGAATCATTGATACAGTATTTGGCAGAGGACTACTGACAATTTCTGATTTTCGGACAGGCCATTATTTGTATCTGATACCGTTTCTGCCGTTTGCTGGTCTTTTGATCACATGGCTGTATTATCATTTCAGCGAGACAAGCTTAAAGGGGATGACATTAGTATTTGAGACGGGACAGAAAAAAAGAGAGGATATTCCGTTGTTGTTAATTCCTCTGGTCATGTCTGGAACCTGGATCACGCATTTATTCGGAGGAAGTGCCGGCCGCGAAGGCGTCGCCGTGCAGATCGGTGCAGTGTTATCACATGTACTTGGGCGCAGATTTCATCTTCCAAAAGACAGCCGCGTTATGCTGATTACCGGTATGGCGGCGGGGTTCGGTGGTTTGTTTCAGACGCCGCTTACAGCCGTATTTTTTTCCATGGAAGTGATCGTTGCAGGAAAAATACAGTATGAAGCACTGCTGCCGGCACTGATTGCTTCATATACAGCTGCTTATACTTCCCATACACTGGGGCTGGAAAAATTATATGTGCCGCTTAAGGATACACTTGAGATATCAGATGCTGGTATGGCTGTCCGGCTCATTGTGCTTGGAATCATTTTTGGACTGACCGGACGGCTGTTTTCGTTTCTGCTTGCAAAATCAAAAAAGTTTTTCGGAGAAAAAATCAAAAAATCCATATTTCAGGATAGGTGTTATTTCCATCCCGTTAGCACTGATTTTGTTTCTGCTTTACAACGGAAGATACAGCGGACTTGGAACCAATCTGATCTCGGCAGCATTTTCTGGCAGAATGATTTATTCTTATGACTGGATCTTAAAACTGCTGCTGACAATTTTAACTCTTGCAATCGGATATCAGGGTGGGGAGGTTACACCGTTATTTTCCATTGGTGCATCGCTTGGAATTGTTTTAGGGGGAATTCTTTCCATTTCGCCGGTTCACTGTGCGGCACTCGGATACGCAGCTGTATTTGCAGGTGCAACGAACACACTGCTTGCGCCGGTGTTGATCGGACTTGAAGTATTTGGAGCAAATGATATGGTGCCGTTTCTGATCGTATGCATTTTTGCTTATCTGGTGAACGGGGATAAATCTATTTATGGAGCGCAGGAAGTGAGAAAGTAATTTTGGCCAGTATTGCTTTCATTGTTTCAGGTAAGGTTTTATGATAGAATATCAGGTATCACAAGCTTGGTGCCTGCGCTAAAACTTGTGATACCTGAAAACAGACAAGAATAACGCTTAAAATAAATGTGTTTAAGGGAATATATTTTGTAATAAGACAATAAGGAAGTGAGGCTAACCATGAGAAAGAAAGAACTTGCCAAAGAAGTGATCGAGCGTCTGAAAAAAGAATACCCGGATGCCGGATGCAGTCTCGAATATGACCAGGCGTGGAAACTTCTGGTCAGTGTCCGCTTGGCGGCACAGTGTACCGATGCAAGGGTAAATATCGTTGTAGAAAAATTATATGAAAAATTTCCGGATGTGAAAGCACTTGCCGAAGCACCGGTGGAAGAAATTGAAGAAATTGTAAGACCGTGCGGACTTGGAAAAAGCAAGGCACGGGATATCAGTGCATGTATGAAGATTTTATGGGAGCAGTACGGTGGAAATGTGCCGGAAGATTTTGACTCCCTTTTAAAACTTCCGGGTGTGGGAAGAAAGAGTGCGAACCTGATCATGGGAGATGTCTTTGGAAAACCTGCAATCGTAACTGACACACACTGTATCCGCCTTGCAAACCGTATTGGTCTTGTCGATGGAATCAAAGAACCCAAAAAAGTAGAGATGGCACTCTGGAAGATCATTCCGCCGGAGGAAGGGAATGATCTGTGTCACCGTTTTGTGTATCATGGACGTGAAGTATGTACGGCGCGGACAAAACCGTATTGTGACCGCTGTTGTCTGAACGATGTCTGTAAAAAGATGGGAGTGGAGTAAAAAATACCGGAAATTCCAGATTTTACCGGTTGGATGGCAGTATAAATTATGATATTCTTCTGCTTGTAACAATTATGTAATATATTTGAAATGGATAAGAAATATTTAAACTGTTACATAATGCAAAATTACAAATGGAGGAATATCATGAAGAAACAGACAATACTAGCATTTACAACGGCACTTGGAATTGCGATGAGCGTATCTGCACCGGTAGAGGCAGCGTCCGCTAACCGTGTGAACATCTCAGTTTATGAGAAGGACTGCACAACAAATCAGTGGAACTCTGTTGAGACAGGTTCTATCAATGATGTATTGAAAAAAATATGTGATCGTTTTCCGGCAATCGTTTTACCGGAAGACTGCATACCGGAAATTCCAGAAGACGACAAAGAAGAGCAGACACCGGATACATCAGAAAAACCTGATACGTCAGAGAAACCAGACACATCGGAAAAGCCGGGTACATCAGAAAGGCCGGAAGAAAGTCAGCCGGGCGGTACTGAATCAGGTGGGAACAGTACTACAGACAGTGAACAGCCGAAAGATGATGTAACGGAAAATTTCTATGCAAAACAGGTTTTAAAACTGGTCAACACAGAGCGGAAAAAGGCCGGCTTAACGGAACTTACATGGGATGATACAGTTGCGACTGCCGCAATGACACGTTCAAAAGAAATTGAAAAATCATTTTCCCATACCAGACCGGATGGAAGAAATTTTGGAACGGCGATCACAGATCTTGGTATCACTTATCGCGGAGCCGGGGAAAATATCGCATGGGGTCAGAAAACACCGGAAGCGGTTATGAATGCATGGATGAACAGTGAAGGGCACCGTGCGAATATCTTAAACCCGAACTTTAAGAAGCTTGGTGTCGGTTACCGTACAGATAGTCAGAGAACGCCGTACTGGACGCAGTTGTTTACTTATTAGAAAAGAATAAGAGTTATTTAGAGAATGGGGCATATTGCAAATGAGAGTTTGCGTAATATGCCCATTTTTTGCGGGAAACCACAGTTTTCCAGAAAAAGTCCTTGGTTTTCCGGGAAAAGTCCTTGGTTTTCCGGGAAAAGTCCTTGTTTTTCCCTTATTCCCGTTTGACGGCAGTACTTCTGTACAGTATAATATAAATAGCACCCTTTTATGCGTACACACAGGAGGAATCAATGTTAACGATCAATGAATACCGCAAGGTAGAAAGTTTAGAAGAAGCGTATGAGCTGAATCAGAAAAAGAATAATAAGATCATCGCAGGCGGTGTCTGGATGAAGATCGGTGACCGGAGAATTGCGACGGCAATCGATCTGTCAGGGCTTGGGCTGGATCAGATCACCGAGACGGATACAGAGTTTGTCATCGGTGCCATGACAACACTGCGTGAGATAGAAAAACATGCGGGACTTGCCGCATATACAGACGGAGCCATCCGTGAAAGTGTCCGCCATATTGTCGGTGTACAGTTCCGCAACTGTGCAACCGTAGGTGGAAGTATTTTCGGACGTTTTGGTTTTTCCGATGTACTGACCGTATTTCTGGCAATGGATACCCAGGTAGAACTGTATCATGCAGGTATGGTTTCCTTAAAAGAATTTATTGATATGCCATATGATAATGATATTTTAGTAGCTCTGCATGTGGCAAAAAAGCCGATCCGCATTGCCTATTTAAGCCAGCGCAACACGGCTACCGATTTTCCGGTGGTTGCCTGTGCAGTGTCTGAATATGATGGCAGTCTGCATGTGAGTATCGGAGCAAGACCGGTTCATGCCAGATTGGTAGAGCTGCCGCTCGGTTCCGGTGAACCGGATGGTTTTGGAAAGCAGCTTCCGGAAGGATTTGAAAAAGATGAGGCACTGGTAAAGGAACTTGCAACCTGGTGCGCAGATCAGTTTACTTATGGCAGCAACCGCAGAGCTGGAGCTGATTACCGAAAACATGTTGCTGGCGTGCTGATCCGCAGAGAAATCTGTTCTTTGGAAAAATAAAAGACAGGCATTGGTGTAAAAAGGTATGAAAGTCTTTGCTTATAAAAAGACAATATCAGAAATGGAGAACGAACAATAAGATGAAAATACATGTATGGCTGAATGAGCGTGAAATTACACGCGAGATAGCAGCAGATCTGCCGCTGTTTAGAATTTGTCCGGTCAGAGGGCTGTTACAGTGTAAAAAGAGGATGTGAGACCTCAAACTGCGGTCTCTGTACCGTGTGGATCGACCACAAACCGGTGCTTTCCTGTTCCGTGTTAGCGGCAAGGGCAGACGGTACACATATCACAACCTTAGAGGGAGTGGAAGATCGTGCAAAAGAATTTGGCACTTATCTCGCAAAACAGGGCGGCGAGCAGTGCGGCTTCTGCAATCCGGGATTTATCATGAATGTACTTGCGATGGAGGATGAGTTGGAAAACCCGACGGAGGAGGATATGAAGGAATATCTTGCCGGAAATCTCTGCAGATGCAGCGGATATGAGAGCCAGCTTCGTGCAGTCAAAGAATACCTGAAGTTTAAAATGGAGGGAAAAGCATGAACAGCAGTACGAACTTAAGAAAACCGGGAAAATTTGTCAACGCTCCCGTAATGAAAAAAGATGCGATGGCGCTTGTGACCGGAAAACCGGTTTATATGGATGATGTGGCGCCAAAGGACTGTCTGGTCGTAAAAGTTCTGAGAAGTCCGCATGCGCATGCACTGATCAAGGAGATCCGCACAGACCTTGCAGAAAAAGTAGACGGTATTGTCTGTGTACTGACCTACAAAGATGTTCCAAAACGCCGCTTTACCATGGCAGGACAGACTTATCCGGAGCCGAGTCCGTATGACCGTTATATATTAGAAGATCGTGTCCGCTTTGTCGGCGATCCGGTTGCGATCATTGCCGGAGAGACCGAAAAAGCAGTCGATATGGCATTAAAAACGGATCAAAGTGACTTATGAGGTTTTAGATGCTGTATTAGATTTCCACACAGCAATGGATAATCCGGTTTTAGTACATCCGGAGGATGACTGGAAGTCACTCTGCCCGGTGGGTGCGGACAACAAAAGGAACCTCTGTGCGTCCGGTGTGGACGGAGAGGGTGATGTGGATGCCGTGATTGCGGACTGTGATATCGTATTAGACGAAACTTACCATGTCAAAGCCATGCAGCAGAGCATGATGGAAACTTTCCGTACCTGTACCTATCTGGATACCTATGGCCGTCTGATCGTGCTCAGTTCCACGCAGATCCCGTTCCATGTGCGGAGAATCGTTGCAAATGCACTCGATATTTCCAAGGCAAAAGTGCGTGTCATCAAACCGCGTATCGGTGGAGGTTTCGGTGCAAAACAGACGGTTGTGACGGAAGTATATCCGGCGATCGTAACATGGAAGACCGGAAAACCTGCAAAAATGATCTACACCAGGGAGGAATCCATGATCGCATCCTCACCGCGCCACGAGATGGAAGTCCGTGTACGTCTTGGCGCAATGTCGGATGGAACGATCCGTGCCATCGACCTGCACACACTTTCAAATACAGGGGCGTTTGGTGAACATGGTCCGACTACGGTGGGATTAAGCGGCCACAAATCCATCCCGATGTACCACACGGAGGCATTCCGTTTTCAGTATGAGGTAGTCTATACAAACCGGATGTCCGCAGGCGCTTACCGCGGTTACGGTGCCACACAGGGTATTTTTGCGGTGGAGTCCACAGTCAATAAATTGGCAGACAGACTTTCCATGGATCCGATCGTGCTTCGCCAGAAGAATATGATCCATGAGGGCGATGTGATGCCAGCTTATTATGGCGAGACTGCGAATAGCTGCCGCTTAGAGGAATGTCTGCTAAAGGCTTCTGATATGATCGGATGGAAAGAAAAAGGCATGCGCACTGTCATGCCGGATGGAAAGATCCGTGCACGCGGCGTTGCCATGGCAATGCAGGGATCTTCCATTTCCAACTGTGACGTCGGTTCTGTCACGGTAAAATTAAGTGATGAGGGAACTTATCATATCACGGTCGGCTGTACCGATATGGGAACAGGGTGCGATACGATCATTGCCCAGTTTGCGGCGGATGTGTTAGAGACACCGATCGATAATATTTCCGTGTACGGTGTTGATACAGATATTTCCCCATATGATTCCGGTTCTTATGCGTCCAGTACGACCTATCTGACCGGAATGGCAGCAGTGAAGGCGTGTGAACAGCTGCGTGAACGCATCATCGCGCTTGCAGCAGTACGCATGAACAAAGATGCCTCGGCACTCACTTTTGACGGAGAAAATGTCATCGATGAGTCGGACGGCGCAAAAATGAGTCTGTTTGATATTGCAACTGCATCCATGTGCAACAATGAGATCTCACTGGAAGTAACATACTCACACAGCTCTCCGGTATCACCGCCACCATTTATGGCGGCGTGTGCGGAGATCGAAGCAGACCCGGAAACAGGTGCTATCGAGTTATTGGATTACACCGCCTGTGTGGATTGTGGAACGGTTGTAAACACCAACCTTGCAAGGGTACAGACTGAGGGTGGTCTTTTACAGGGAATCGGTATGACACTGTATGAAGATATCTGGTACGATGAGAGAGGAAAGAATCTTTCTAACTCCTTCATGCAGTATAAAGTGCCAAGCCGTTTAGATACCGACCGCATCCGTGTGGAATTTGACAGCAGCTATGAGCCGACCGGTCCTTTCGGTGCAAAATCGATCGGTGAGATCGTCATCAACACGCCGGCTCCGGCAATCGCAGATGCAGTTTACAATGCGACCGGTGTCTGGATCAATGAACTGCCGATCACACCTGAGAAAATCCTGAAAGGAATGAAGGTGATCTGATACGATACAGATAAATCTGATCTATCTTCTGCCGGATACGCAAGGCGGTTCGGCAGCAATAAACTGCTTACGGAATTTCATGGAAAACCGTTGTTCCTGCATGGTCTGACAGAATTAGTGCGCCTGCAGAATATGAGCAGTTATCCGTGTAAGATCATTGTTGTGACTGCATACGATGAAATTGAGCAGTTGTGTAAAGAATTGTCTGCAATCGACTGCATCGTCGTGCGCAATCAAGGTACGCAAAACGACGGAATTGCCTCAAGCATTCGAAAAGGCATAGAGACATCTGTCACTTATCCCGTGACAGCAACGGGTGGTTCTGTTTCCTATGATATGTTTTTTCAGGCAGACCAGCCGTATGTAAAAGCAGAATTACTCCTTGACTTTCTGGATGCATTTTTTCACAGCAAAAAAGGGATCGGAGCTTTAGCGTGTGACGGCAGTCTGCGCAGCCCCAATCTTTTTCGGAAACTTATCGCGGGGAACTGCTTCACTGCCGGGGAGTGCGGCGGTAAAATAGTGATCCGTTCCCACCCGGATGATGTTTTCTCTTATCCGGTTTTAATGCCGGAATTTTTTGTTGATATCGATACAAGGGAGGATTATGCACATGAGAATGTATGACCTGATTGAAAAGAAAAAACTTGGCATGGAACTGACCACAGATGAGATCCGTTTTATGATCGATGGTTTTACGGACGGTACGATTCCGGATTATCAGATGTCTGCCATGACGATGGCGATCTGTTTTCAGGGAATGAGTAAACGGGAAACGGTCGACCTGACACTTGCCATGCGTGACAGCGGGGATGTGCTCGATCTCTCTTCCATTCCGGGTGTGAAAGTAGATAAACACAGTACCGGCGGTGTGGGAGATAAGACATCGTTAGCGCTGACACCGATCATTGCTTCTCTTGGAGTTCCGGTTGCAAAGATGTCTGGAAGAGGACTTGGCCATACCGGAGGAACCATTGACAAACTTGAGAGTTTTCCGGGATTTACGACTGCGCTTCCGGAGGAAATCTTTTTTAAAAATGTCCGTGAGATCGGTATTGCACTGGCAGGGCAGACGGCCAATCTTGCCCCGGCGGATAAAAAGCTGTACGCACTGCGTGATGTCACGGCTACCGTCGATCAGATGTCACTGATTGCCAGCTCGATTATGAGCAAAAAATTAGCTTCCGGCAGTGATGCAATCGTGCTCGACGTCAAGACCGGAAACGGCGCATTTATGAAAAAATATGAGGACTCTGTCGCACTTGCAAAAGAGATGGTGTCGATCGGAACGATGGCAGGCAAAAAGACGGCGGCAGTCATCACGGATATGGACCAGCCGCTTGGAAATGCCGTTGGAAATGCCATCGAAGTGATCGAGGCGGTCGACACCTTAAAAGGAGAAGGCCCTTCGGATTTTAAAGAGGTAGTCTTTGCACTGGGGGCCCAGATGTTACTCTTTGCAGGACGTGCAGATTCATGCGAAGAGGCGGTAAAACTCATGCAGGATTCCATAGACAGTGGAGCTGCGCTTGATAAAATGGCTGAGTTTGTGAGAGCGCAGAGTGGGGATGCATCTTATGTATATGACACTTCAAAGTTCCCAAAAACAAAATATTCGGTCGAAGTAAAAGCAGCGTGCGGCGGATTCGTGCATCGCATTCTGGCGGAAAATATTGGCATTGCCTGTATGACACTTGGCGGTGGACGTGAAACGAAGGACAGTGTGATCGATCTTTCTGTTGGCATTTATTTAAAGAAGAAAAATGGAGATGCTGTAGATACCGGTAACACACTGGCAGTCATTTATGCAAATGATCGTGAAAAAATGGATGCGGCTGCCGAAAAAGTACTGCATGCTTATGAAATTGCTGCCGTGCCGAAAGAAATGCTGCCGGTCGTAAGAGAATATATTTACGAATAAAGAATAAGATCTTTTTTTTCTTCATACAATCATATATGAAGAAAAATCAGAAAGAAAAAATAATAAACAGCTTAGAACTGCCGAAGGATCTGATGCTCGGCGCAGCGATCGTGACTGCAACCGGAAGGCATGAGGTTCTGATTTCTAATTATAAAGGAATCCTGGAATATGAGGATTCCTTTATCAAAATACAGACAAAAAACTGCAGGATCCTGATTTCCGGCTCACATCTTGCAATCGACTATTACACGAATGAGGAAATGAAAATTACCGGGTTTTTAGACACGATCCAGTACGAAAATTAACAGATGCTGCTCTCGGTAATTAAGTATTTTAAAGGATACGTGTATGTCCGTTTAAGCGGTTATGCGCCGGAACGTTTCCTGAATTTATGCGGAAGCCATGATATTCTGATCTGGAATTTGAAATCCACGAAAGATGGATACGAATTCTGCATCAGTGTAGCAGGTTTTAAGCAGTTACGTCCGATCTTAAAAAAAACAAGAACACATATCCACATCCAAAAAAGATATGGCATGCCGTTTGAATTGTACCATTACCGCAAACGGAAAATGTTTGCCATGGGCATGCTGTTATTTGCAGGCTGATCTATTACCTTTCCGGTTTTATCTGGAATATTGAAGTCAACGGCAATTCCTATCTGTCGGAGGAAGTCGTACTCTGCTTTCTTTCGAAAGAACATGCCTCTTTTGGCACAAAGAAAAAAAATATTGACTGTGCGGCTTTAGAGGAAACGTTAAGAAGCCGTTATCCCGAAGTGATCTGGACTTCCATCAAAATCTACGGCACCAAAATGACGGTTGATATCCAGGAAAATCTGCTCCCGGAAGAAAATTATGAGGAAAAGAAAGAGGAGACAGCGCACGATATCGTTGCTGCCGATGATGGCTTGATCACAGAAATGATCACAAGAAGTGGTACACCGGTAGTGACTGTAGGAACCCCGGTGAAAAAGGGAGATGTGTTAGTCAATGGATATGTTGAGATTCTAAATGATGACGGAGAGACGGCACAATATCTTTACCGCACTGCAGATGCGGATATCATTGCAAAAGTTACATATTCCTACCATGACGAGATACCGATGGAATATGTAAAAAAGTGCCGACCGGCGCAGAAAAAATAACTTATCAGGTCAGAATTCTGGATTATCTGATCGAAAATCCTTTTTTTTCACCGGTGGAAGAACCATATGAAGTTGTGTCGGATGTGTCACAATTTCACTTTACAGATAATTTTTATCTTCCGGTTTATCTGGTCAGACAGACCTGTGTGGGCTATAAAAATGAGCAAAAGACGTACACAGAAAAGGAGGCAAAACGACTGGCTTCTGAGAATCTTAAGAAATATCTTGACGATTTGGAAGAAAAAGGTATTCAAATTACAGAAAAAAATGTTATTATAGAGAGAACGAAGAAAAAATATGTGGTGAAAGGAACGATTGGCACTTTAAAATCCATTGTTTCCTATCAGCCGACAAAAATCATCGAACAATCGAGCGAAGAGAGGCAACCGACGGATGAGTCTGACTGAACTATCATTAAATATACCGACTGATCATGTGGCCAATGTATTTGGTCAGTTTGATGCGTATATCAAAAAATTGAACGCACCTTAAACGTCACTGTGGTTTTACGCGGTGAGAGTATGAAGCTCCTTGGAGAGGAACATAATTTAAAAAAAGCGGAACAGGTATTTTTACAGCTGATCGAATTATCAAAAAGAGGCAATATCATTACTGAGCAGAATGTCAATTATGCACTGGCACTTTCGGAGGAGGAAAAAGAATCCGCAATCGTGGAGATCGATAAGGACTGTATCTGCCATACGATCAACGGCAAGCCGGTCAAACCAAAGACACTTGGACAGAAAGCATATGTGGATGCGATACGCCAGAAAATGATCGTGTTTGGCATGGGTCCTGCAGGAACCGGTAAAACTTATCTTGCAATGGCAATGGCGATCACGGCGTTTAAGAATGAAGAAGTGGGAAGGATCATCCTGACACGTCCGGCAATCGAAGCCGGCGAGAAATTAGGATTTTTGCCGGGGGATTTACAGAGTAAGGTCGACCCGTATTTAAGACCGCTTTATGATGCATTATATCAGATCATGGGAGCAGAAAGCTTCCAGAAAAATATGGAAAAGGGGCTGATCGAGGTTGCACCGCTTGCATACATGCGCGGACGTACACTTGACAACGCGTTTATCATATTAGATGAGGCGCAGAACACTACACCGGCGCAGATGAAAATGTTCCTTACCCGTATCGGTTTTGGATCTAAGGCGGTGATTACCGGTGATGCAACCCAGAAGGATTTAGCACCTGGCACAGCATCCGGTCTTGATGTTGCCTTAAAAGTATTAAAAAAAGTGGATGAGATCGGCATCTGTGAACTGACCAGCAAAGATGTGGTCCGTCATCCGGTTGTACAGAAGATCGTGAAGGCTTATGAAGATTATGAAAACCGCAGTAAGAGCGCATCAAAAAGAAAACAGGAGACTCGCCAGCGATGAATGACCGCTTTGTAATCAAAAGAGGATGGAATCAGGTCTGCATGTTTATCGTTACCATTGCAGCCATACTTTTACTGTGTGCAAAACAACAGATTTTACTGGATCAGATTTTAGGGATTGTCTGTGTTGCCATGATATGGTTTGTATTGTTTCTTTTCTTTATAGAACACGATCGTGCGGAAGGACTGATCAGCCATAACCGTGAAACAGATTTCAAAAAAGTATTATATAGTTATACGGCAGCAGCGGTGGTGGTTGTGTTTGCATCATACTTTCCTGGATTTGTAAAACCGCTGGTATTTGTACCGCTCATTATTGCAGCCTTTGTTTCCGAACGTCTTGCGCTTATTACCGGTATTTTCTGGGATTCCATGATATGTCTGGTTATGGGACTGCATTCACAGGAACTGATATTGTACTGTCTGTTGACAATCTTTGGTGTGATCCTTGCCGGGACGGCGGAGGAAGCCGCAAAACAGGGGAAAAAACTTATCTGGTATGAAGTGCTGTTGTTCTGCCTCTCCGTTTTACTTCCAGTCACCTTTTATTATCTGACCTATCAGGAGGTACATTTTGTGCTTTTATTATGGGGAATTGGAGAGGGTGCCATCAGTGTTTTGTGGCTGCAGTTTGGCTATCCGCATTTCTCACATTTGAGGGAACAGGAAGTAAATGATATCCTGACGGATATTATAGATGATACTTATCCTCTTGTCCGTGAACTGTCAAATTTTTCGAAACAGGAATATCAGCATGCACGCAGAGTTTCAAGACTTGCAGCAAGCTGTGCGAGAGTTGCCGGGGCAGATGAAAAGACCTGCGCGGCGGCAGGATTTTATTACCGGATCGGGATCATGGAAGGTGAACCGCTCACAGAGAGCGGAATCCGCATTGCACAGGAACACTGTTTCCCGGAAGATGTCATCCGTATCATCAGTGAATATGATGGCGAAACAGCACCGCCTTCATCCATCGAGTCCGCGATCGTACATATGGTAAATGGCCTGGTCAAAAAGATAGAAGTTTTTGACAGTTATACAATGGCAAGCGAATGGAATCAGGATATGGTCATCTACCAGACACTAAACGAATATTCTGCAAGCGGAATTTATGATCAGTCCGGGCTCGGCATGAATATGTTTTTAAAGATCAGGGAATATCTTGTAAATGAAGAAACCTTCTTCTTTTAAAAAACGTATAAAATACAAAAGATATAAAAACTGCCTGTAAGGCACAGAAATGAGGAAATTTATGAGTCTTTTTATAGAAAAAGAAACAGATACTGATTTTTCATTTGATGAGGAGGCACTTGCAAAAGAAGTGACAGACTATGCAATCGAGCATGAGGGATTTCCGTTTGAAGCTGAAATCAATCTGACGCTCACGGACAATGATGGAATCCACGCCATCAATAAAGAATACCGTGACATTGATGCGCCGACGGACGTTTTGTCATTTCCGATGCTTTCTTATGAGAGCGCAGGAGATTTTTCGAAATTAGAAGATGATTACGATGACAATTTCAACCCGGACACAGGCGAAATAATGCTCGGAGATATCATTATCTCTGTTGACAAAGTAAAGGAACAGGCAAAAAGTTATGGGCACAGTGAAAAACGTGAATATGCATTTTTAATCCTTCACAGTATGCTTCATTTATTTGGATATGACCATATGACACCGGAGGAAGCTGCTATTATGGAGGGAAAACAAACTGAGATCTTAAACGAGATGAACATTTTAAGATAACGAGGATTAAGTCATATGGGCAAACAAAATAAAAAAAGCAGTACAAGTTTTCTTGTGCAGGGTTCTATTCTTGCTATCGCTCCATCGTCAGCCGTATTATCGGTCTGATCTACCGTATCCCGCTGACAAATATTATCGGGGATACCGGAAATGACTACTATGGAACTGCTTTCCAGATTTATAATATATTATTGATCATTTCATCCTACAGTCTGCCGCTCGCAGTATCAAAACTTGTATCTGCAAATTATTCACAGGGCAGAAGACACAATGTATACCGCATTTTAAAATGTGCATTGATCTTCGGTGTATGTACCGGTACGGTCGCCGCACTGATCCTTTTGTTTGGTGCTGAGTTTATCACAGGCACGCTGATGAAAACACCGATGAGCGTCTTCGCTGTGCGTGTACTGATCCCTGTACTTCTGATTGTTGCAGTACTTGGTGTTATGAGAGGATTTTTTCAGGGACTTGGAACAATGATGCCGAGTGCAACTTCCCAGATCTTAGAGCAGATTGCAAATGCAATCGTCAGTGTATGGGCAGCGTATGTATTGGCTGATTATGGTGCAAAGGCTGGAGCACTGCTTGGTGATGCTGATAATTATTCCGCAGCATACGGAGCAGCAGGAGGAACGCTTGGTACTGCGATCGGAGCACTGGTTGCATTATTATTCTGTACCTTTGTACTGGTTGTATATCTGTGTGCGTTCAAACGCAGTCTGCACAGAGAGCGGAAAAGAAACGTTGATTCCTATGGCTCGATATTTCATCTGCTTATCATAACGATCATCCCGGTTTTACTGAGCAGTACGATCTACAACTGCAATACCGTCATAGATCAGGCTGTATATAAACACATTGCTGCATATCAGGGATATACCGCGAACCAGTATGGTTCCTGGAATGGTATTTATACTGGAAAATATACGGTTCTGATCAATGTTCCGATCTCCATTGCATCAGCGATGGCGGCATCCTCTGTTCCTGCACTGACTGCTGCCTATGCAGCCGGGAAAAAAGGCGAAGCAAAACGACAGATCGGGATTGCAACACGTTTTATCATGGTGATTGCTTTTCCATGTGCAGTTGGCATGGGCATACTTGCATCACCGATCTTACAGCTTTTGTTCCGTGATTCATCGGAGACTGCTGCACATATGTTACAGGTAGGAGCTGTTACGATTTTGTTTTTTTCACTGTCAACGCTTTCAAACGGTCTTTTACAGGGAATCGGCCGCATGAAAGAACCGATCAAAAATGCGATCATTGCACTGGTACTGCATTTAGGACTGCTGGCAGCACTTATGTTCTTGTTTGACTTAAACATTTTTGCAGTCGTTATCGCAAATGCAGCATTCGGTCTTATCATGTGTATTTTAAATGAAGGATCAATCCGCCGTTACAGTGGATATCATCAGGAAATTCGAAAAACATTTTTTGTCCCTGCAATCGCCGCTGCCGGTATGGGTGTTGTTGTATGGCTCGTCTATCATGGCATTCTGTACGTGCTGCGTGTTAATGCTGTAGCAACGCTTTTGTCGATCGTAATTGGAGCGGCGGTATATGCAGTGTTACTGTTGCTGTTAAAAGGATTAAATGAGCAGGAAATCTTGCGTTTTCCGAAAGGCCGCATGCTGGCAGATGTCGCAAAAAAAATGCACTTATTAAAATAGCTGACGGCATGTGTTTAGACATTCTATGACCATGAAAAAATATTTCTGACAAGTGAATAAAAAGTAAAATTTGGCAAATACTTATCGTAAAACCGGAATATGGAGTGATGGGATGAAAAAAACGACGAGTATTTGCCTTTTTACCGGAATGATCTTTCTTTTATTGGTCATGGTTGTTTATTTACTGTTTACACAACAGGATACGGGGGAAAAAGAACAGGATCTTGCTGCGGCAACCGAAGAAATGCCGGCAGAAACGGATACAGAAAAAGAACTTAAGACAACAGAGAGTCTTGCTGTTTATGAATCATATGCATATGTTATAAAACAGAAGGACGGGATATTGGTCGTATACCAGAGTGATGGGATCACAGAATTTTTTGAGACAAATATCCGCATCCGTGATCTGAATGAAGATATGGTAAAAAAATTGGAAAATGGGATCCGGTTTTCGGACGATCAGGAATTGTACGCCTTTTTGGAGAGCTATTCCAGTTAGATTACTGCAGCCTTTCTGATATTGATGAATTACCAGCAATAACTATGGGTTTCACGGATTGAATGTTTGTTTTTTGTATGTTAAAATAATCAATAGTTTATCCTGTTACGGACAAATAAACTATATAAATATCGAAAAAGGTTTTTAATATGACAGAAACAGAAGTTGCAGTCATTGGCGGCGGAGCATCCGGGCTGATGGCTTCTATTGCGTCTGCTTTAGCAGGTGCAGATACAATCATCTTAGAACATATGGACCGTGTAGGTAAGAAAATACTTGCCACGGGGAATGGAAAATGTAATTATACAAACGAGGTGCAAGGATTATCGTGTTACAGAGGCGAAAATCCTGCTTTTGCTGTACCGGTATTCAGACAGTTCGATCAGAAAAAAACAGTGGCGTTTTTTTCGTGAGATCGGTATCGAACCAAAAATAAAAAACGGCTATTATTACCCGGCAAGTGAACAGGCTGCTTCTGTTCTGGATGTCCTTCGCATGGAAGCCGCATATACCGGTGTAAAGGAGATTGTCTCCTGTGAGATCAAAGCAATAAAAAGACAGGGGGATTTCTTTCTGATCCGGACAGGCACAGGAGATTTTCGCGCAAAATCAATCATTTTTGCAACCGGTCTTTTTGCTTCGCCGAAGAGTGGGAGTGACGGCAGTGCGCTTCCATATATTGAACACTTTGGGCACCATATCATAGATATTGTACCGGCGTTGGTGCCGTTGCAGTGCAGGCAGTCATTCTTTAAAATGCTTGCAGGAATCCGTGCAGAAGTTTCGATAAGACTGTACATAAACGGAGCAGAAACGACCAGAGAACGTGGTGAATTACAGCTGACGGATTATGGAATATCGGGAATTCCGGTTTTTCAGATCAGCCGATATGCAACCAGAGCTTTAAAACAGAAAAAACAGGTATATGCACAGATCGATTTTATGCCGGACCGGTCTTTTGGGGAAGTGAATGATCTGCTGAAACTGCGTTTTTGCATGAATGCTCACGGAAAAGATGCCTCTCAGGCGATGATCGGTCTCTGCAATAAAAAGCTTGCAGAGGTACTCTTAAAAGAAGCCGGGATTGATCTTCATATTCCGTCAAAAAAAGTACCGGAAAAACAATTGACACGTCTGACAAAACTGCTGAAAGACCTGCGTGTCGACATCACAGGAAGCAAAGATATCGCGCAGGCACAGGTCTGTGCGGGCGGTGTGGACACACGCGAGATCGATGCAGCCAGCATGATGTCAAAATTAATTCCGGGACTGTTTTTCGCAGGAGAAGTCGTTGATATTGATGGTATCTGCGGTGGATATAATCTGCAATGGGCTTGGTCCAGCGGATATGTGGCAGGAGCCACGCAGGAGAATATGCACATCCGGGGAAAAAAGCGCACAGGAAGAAACGAGGAAATTATGATTCGAATTAATCAGATCAAGCTGCCAGTAACACATGATACGGTGCAGTTAGAGCAAAAGATCAAAAAAGCGTTGAAATTAAAGGCAGACACGCCTTTTCAATACCAGATCGTCAAAAAATCCATTGACGCAAGGAAGAAGCCGGATCTGTTTTATGTGTACTCCGTAGATGTAGAGACGGCAGACGACCAGAAAATTTTAAAAAAGGTTAACAATAATAATGTTATGTCAATCAAAGTGAAAAAATACCTCCTTCCGGAAGTCATAAATCCTTCACGCACACCTGTGATCGCGGGGGCAGGCCCTGCCGGACTGTTCTGTGCCTATGCATTAATGTCAGAGGGTTTTCATCCGATCGTGGCAGAGCGTGGTAAAAAGGTCGAAGAACGGACTGCGGATGTGCAGAAGTTCTGGGAGACCGGTGTCTTAGACACCGCCTCGAACGTCCAGTTCGGAGAGGGCGGTGCAGGAACCTTTTCCGATGGAAAATTAAATACATTGGTCAAAGATCCCATTGGAAGGAACCGTTTTGTTCTTGAAACATTCGTAAAATTTGGGGCACCGGAACATATTTTATATGAAAACAAACCACATATCGGCACAGACATTCTTGCAGATGTGATAAAACGGATGCGGGAATTTATGACAGAAAATGGCGTAGAGTTTTTATTTGAGACCTGTGTTACTGGATTTTCCACCGGCAAAAACGGGAACTTAAAATCTATCGAATTAAATCACGACAGACAGATCGATACCGACTGCCTGATCCTTGCCATCGGTCACAGTGCAAGGGATACGTTTTCGCTGTTACAGGAAAAGGGCTTAAATATGCAGGCAAAATCCTTTGCGGTCGGATTCCGTGTGGAGCATCCGCAGAGCGAGGTCAATCTGACACAGTACGGAGATTTATATGCAGACAAACTTCCTGCGGCACCTTATAAAGTGACGGCAAATCTTCCCTCCGGCAGAGGGGTATACTCCTTTTGCATGTGTCCGGGCGGTTATGTCGTAAACGCTTCCTCCGAAGAACACCGCCTTGCAGTCAACGGCATGAGTTACTCGGACCGTGGCGGCAGCAACGCAAACAGTGCGATCATCGTCTCCGTCACACCGGAAGATTTTAAGGCGGATGCGATCCGTCATGGTGTTTTAAAAGATGCCGATGGGAAAGAAGATGTACTGTCCGGCGTCCGTTTTCAGGAACGTCTGGAGGAGCGGGCATGGAAACTTGGAAATGGAAAGATCCCACAGCAGTTGTTTGGTGATTACTGTAAAAATCGTCCTTCCGTTTCCTACGGTGCATTTGAGAGTACAACAAAGGGTGATTCCGTACTTTGTAATTTGAGAGGACTTCTGCCGGAAGAATTAGAGGAATCATTCATAGAAGGAATGCATCATTTTTCCCGTGCGATTCCGGAATTTGACCGTGAGGATGCGATCCTTTCCGGTGTCGAAAGCCGTACATCTTCCCCGGTGCGTATCGTGCGTGATGAATCATTCCAGTCGAATATCCGCGGCATTTACCCATGCGGGGAAGGCGCCGGATATGCAGGTGGTATCATGTCTGCGGCAATGGACGGCTTAAAGGTTGCCGAGGCAATCGGTAGATATGCCATAGAGAGTAAATGATAGATTACAATTATGAAAAAATAGATGATCCATTTGACGGACGCTATTATGATGAATAGAAAAAGAACAGGGGTTAAAGACGTGGCAGAATATACACCTATGATGCAGCAATATTTAAAAACAAAAGAGGAATATAAAGATTGCATTTTGTTTTACAGACTCGGTGATTTTTATGAGATGTTTTTTGATGATGCGATCGTTGTCTCAAAAGAACTTGAACTGACGCTGACCGGCAAAAGCTGTGGTGCAGAGGAACGCGCGCCGATGTGCGGTGTTCCTTATCATGCAGTGGAAGGATACTTAAATAAACTGGTTGCAAACGGTCATAAAGTTGCGATCTGTGAGCAGGTGGAGGATCCAAAACTTGCAAAAGGTCTTGTAAAGCGTGAGGTGATCCGCATCGTCACACCGGGAACAAACACAGACATGCAGGCTCTCGACGAATCCAAAAATAATTACATTATGTGTATCGTATATCTTGCAGATAAATACGGTATTTCATTAGCGGACATCTCGACCGGAGACTATTTTGTTACAGAGGTCGATACGGAGCGGAAACTGATTGACGAGATCAACAAATTTGCACCATCCGAGATCATCTGCAATGAGAGCTTTTATATGAGCGGTGTCGATCTCTCTGATATGAAAAATCGCCTTGGTATTGCAGTGTACTCTTTAGAGGCATGGTATTTCAGTGACGAGACGGCAGAAAATACGTTAAAAAGAACATTTTAAGGTGCAGAGTCTTGAGGGGCTTGGATTATCTGATTATGCGTGCGGCACGATCGCTGCGGGGGCATTGCTCCGCTATCTGTATGAAACACAGAAAAATGATCTTGGCAATCTTTCTGCGATTCATCCATACTCAACCGGGAAATATATGATCATAGACAGTTCGACCAGACGTAATTTAGAGCTGGTGGAGACACTGCGTGAAAAGCAAAAACGCGGTTCACTGCTATGGGTGTTAGATAAAACCAAAACAGCGATGGGAGCAAGGACACTTCGTGCTTATGTGGAACAGCCATTGATCGATAAAACCGAGATTGAACTGCGCCAGGAAGCCATTGGTGAGTTAAACGATCATGTGATCACAAGGGAGGAATTGCGCGAGTATTTAAATCCGATTTATGACCTTGAGCGTCTGATCACCCGTGTGACTTACCGGACAGCCAATCCGCGTGATCTGATCGCATTTAAGAATTCTATCAGCATGCTGCCTCCGATCAAATCCCTGCTCGATGAGTTTGACGGTGCACTGCTAAAAAATATCCAGAACGACATTGATGCCATGGAAGAACTCTGCTCCCTGGTAGATCGTTCGATCATGGAAGAACCGCCGATCTCTGTGCGCGAGGGCGGACTGATCAAGGAAGGTTATAATGAGGATGTCGATAAATACCGCAATGCCAAAACAGAGGGTAAGACCTGGCTTGCAGAGTTAGAGGCAAAAGAGCGCGAAAAGACCGGAATTAAAAATTTAAAGATCAAATACAACAAAGTGTTCGGTTATTATCTGGAAGTGACCAATTCCTACAAGGATCTGGTGCCGGATTATTTTACCAGAAAACAGACACTTGCCAATGCGGAGCGTTACATCACACCGGAATTAAAAGAATTAGAAGATATGATCTTAGGCGCGGAGGACAAGCTCGTCAGCTTAGAGTATGATCTGTTCTGTGAAGTACGGAATAAAATTGCAGAAGAAGTTGTCCGTATCCAGCGGACAGCGAAAGCAATCGCAAACTTAGACGTTTTTGTATCACTTGCAGTCGTTGCAGACCAGAATAATTACTGCAGACCAAAGATGACCAACAGTGGAGTGATCGATATCAAGGGCGGCAGACATCCGGTTGTCGAAAAAATGATCACAAACGATATGTTCATCGATAACGATACATATTTAGATAACGGAAATAACCGTATTGCAATCATAACCGGACCGAACATGGCAGGCAAATCCACTTACATGAGACAGGCTGCATTGATCGTTCTGATGGCACAGATCGGAAGTTTTGTTCCAGCGACATCGGCAAAGATCGGCATCGTGGATCGTATTTTTACCCGTGTCGGGGCATCGGATGATCTTGCAAGCGGTCAGAGTACCTTTATGGTGGAGATGAACGAGGTCGCAAATATCCTGCGCAATGCCACATCCAATTCGCTTTTAGTACTCGATGAGATCGGACGCGGAACAAGTACCTTTGACGGTTTAAGTATCGCATGGGCGGTAGTTGAACATATCAGCAACCCGCGTCTGCTCGGTGCAAAGACACTGTTTGCGACACATTATCACGAGCTGACTGAGCTGGAAGGAAAGTTAAACAACGTCCACAATTACTGTATTGCGGTCAAAGAAAAAGGCGACGACATTGTATTTCTGCGCAAGATCGTGCAGGGCGGTGCGGATAAGAGCTACGGTATCCAGGTTGCAAAACTTGCCGGTGTTCCGGATTCCGTGATTGAACGCGCCAAAGAAATCGTGGAAGAGCTGAGCGCAAATGATATCACGTCTGTCACGAAAAACATCACGCCTGCAACGGCAGGAACGAAAAAGAAAAAAGACGTTTGGATGAAGTTGATTTGACACAGATGTCTTTATTTGATACCGTAAAGGACGATGATATTTTAGAAGAGTTAAAAACGATTGATGTCGGAAATCTGACACCAATCGAGGCATTAAACAAACTTTATGAATTACAGAATAAAATAAAAAACCGCTGGTAGAAATGGAGAATAAAATTTATGGGCACAATTACAATTTTGCCGGAGACAACTAAAAACCCGATCACGCTGATGGGACAGCGCGCCGGTGTCTGCTGGGGAGGAAATGTAGAAGATCCGGAGAAAAATTATAAACGGGGCATGGACTGTATCATTTCCGGACATGGAAGAGTCATGGAATATGTAAATGTAGAGATGATCATTGCCGGCTATTCCGCGAGAGTAGAGCGCGAGTGGTATACACATATTGGCGGCTCACCGACACGTTTACAGTCAAGTACACGCTATATCAATTATGCCGGACGCGGATTTGATTACATCATCCCGCCGTCGATCCAGAACAACAAAGAAGCATTTGGAAAAATATCAGGCATTAATGGCGCATATCAATGAAGAATGCCGCGCTTTGCAGGAAGACTACGGGATTCCAAAGGAAGATGTTGCAAACGGACTGCCGCTTGGCATGACGGCGTCGATCGTGGATAAAAGAAATCTGCGCAGTTTAACGGAGATGAGCCATCAGAGAATGTGTAACCGCGCATATTGGGAATACCGCCAGTTATTTGGTGACATCCGAAAAGCACTTTCGGAATATTCGGAAGAATGGCGCTGGATCGCAGATAATCTGTTTATGCCAAAATGTGATTACTTCGGATACTGCTCCGAGACAAGACCTTGCGGGAAACCGGTGTCCGGCGTTCCTAAGATGCCAAGACCATAACAGAATAATGCTGCAGGAAATGCAGCAGAAACGATTGAAACAAAGAGGTGAATCTGTATGCCTGAAATTACACTGCTCAGTCAGGAGACAATTGACAAGATTGCAGCCGGGGAAGTTGTGGAACGCCCCTCTTCCGTGGTAAAAGAACTGGTGGAAAATGCCATCGATGCAAAGGCAACTGCCGTCACAGTTGAGATCAAAGAGGGCGGTATTTCATTTATCCGTATCACGGACAATGGCTGCGGCATCGAGAGGGCGCAGGTTCCGCTTGCCTTTTTGCGCCATTCGACCAGCAAGATCAAAAGCGTGGAAGATCTGATGAGCATTACCTCTTTGGGATTCCGCGGTGAGGCGCTCTCAAGTATCGCTGCAGTTTCACAGGTCGAGCTGATCACAAAAACATACGGGGAGCTGACCGGTACCCGCTATGTTATTGAGGGTTCGAAAGAAAAGGAAAATGAGGAGATCGGTGCGCCGGAGGGAACCACTTTTATCGTCCGCAATCTTTTTTACAATACACCGGTACGGAAGAAGTTCTTAAAAAGTCCCATGACAGAGGGAGGCTATGTGGCGGATTTGGTAGAGAAGATTGCCCTCTCCCATCCGGAGCTGTCGGTACGTTTTATCCAGA
>ENA-OQDM01000350-OQDM01000350.1-human-gut-metagenome-genome-assembly--contig:-NODE-350-length-28816-cov-2.006658_pt1 | contig 28816 bp, 27 predicted proteins | sample MGYA00242772_ERZ504605 | MGnify/ENA primary metagenome ERZ504605 (study PRJEB26092, sample SAMD00036348) | human gut metagenome | host: Homo sapiens | study: EMG produced TPA metagenomics assembly of... | reverse complement strand
AAAAAAATTATTGAAAACAACATAAAAAAATGATATGTTGTTTACGGACGTAGTAATCACTGCGCGAGTGGAAAGGAGATTGGTTCATGGATACGAACGATATTTCAGCATGCGAAAGACTTGTCATGAAAGTTATCTGGGATTCAACAGAGGATCTGGCATTACAGGATATCATGAACAGAGTAAATCAGGAGAACGGAAAAAGCTGGAAGCCACAGACGGTTTCTACTTTTCTGGCAAGACTGGTTAAGAAATCATTTTTAACAGTTTACCGCAAGGGAAGATATTCATTCTATCAGCCTGCAGTAAGCAAGGAAGATTTCTGGAAAGCAACCGTACAGGAGAACGCAAGATTCTTTGATAAAGGAGATATGGCTGCGTTTGCCTGCCATCTTTGCGAGGATGCGCTTACCAAGGAAGAGGTTCAGGTACTCAAGAAAAAATTAGATGAACTTAATTAGTCAGATATTTTTGATTATCCTGATTGCCTGTTTTACAGGTACGGTCAGTCTGGGGTTCTGGAGAGTATTTCAGCCGCTTTTGCTGAAACGGGATCCCAGACTGGTATATGTGACTTTGCGGTTTGTATGTATGATGTACATAGTACCGTTTGGTTATCTGATCGTCAGGCTGACCTGGCGTGGATATCTGCGGACGGAAAGCATATGGAAACCTAATTTTGAGATGGCAGGAGATATGGATCTCGTGTTTGGGATAGCCGGAATTATCTGGCTGGTCTTTCTGATCAAAAATGTCGCAGACAGCATGGTTGAATTTATTCGCTGGAAAAGACTTTGCAGATACAGAATACCTGTGGCAGATGAACAGGTCTGTGCAGAGTTTCTGAAAGTGAAAAATATGCTCCATATCCATCGGAAGATAGGAATTTATTATAGCAGTTCCATTCAGAGCCCGATGGTGACAGGAGTATTCCAATATAATATCTTATTACCGAAGGATCACTACAGTAGAGAAGAACTGACGGTGATCTTTTGTCATGAACTGGTACATTGTAAGCATAATGACCCTTTCTTTAAAATTTGCAGCATTTATATCGGTGCGATGCAGCATATGACCTCCGGGGCAAAACATATTCTGTCATGGATCAATGAGTGGAGTGAATGTGCCTGTGACGTGTCGGCAGTCTGCGCATTGCGTGATGTGATAACGCCCAGACGTTATTTTGAAGTGATCGTAGATCTGATGGAGCGCATGCCGGAGGATTCAAAGCCGGATTATATTTTTTCTACCCTATATGAGAGCCAGCAGAGTTTGGGAAGGAGAATAGAGTATATGAAAAAATATGTGAAAGCCAAAAGAGGGGCAAAAATATCAGCATTTGTGCTGTCGTTTTTATTTGTGGTAACTTCAATGACCACAACCTATGCAGCAAGTTACGGAGCAGCGGGTGTGCATGACGAACTGTATCAGGAAGCAGAAGCTACGCAGGGAGAAAGTTTAGAAACACCGGAATTAGAAGAGGTGTTTGTTCCGGCATCTGAGAATAATGATTATTCCCACATCAAATATGCAAAACCGGACCTCAGTCCGGTGGCACCATTATTGGATGCTGGAGAAAACGTATCATTTAACTGGACGGTAGAACCTGGAACACGTTTCTGTTCCGGTAAATTTAAGGTGTCAAGTGGACAAAAGATAGCGATTGTGGCAGCAACAACACCAAGTACACAGACCTGCTGGATCGGTATTATGGACCCGCATAATAATGTACGTTACGTGGAGGGAAAAGGCACATTATCACATACGTTTTCCGTTTCAGAGACAGGAAAATATCGTGTGTTTGTGCAGAACCGTGGAACGAAAAATGTATCAGCAGGTGGAAGCTATTACTTTGAATAGTTAATTCATTTAGCCAATAAAAGAAAGAGGTAAAACACCTCTTATCTTTTATCACAATATCACTACAACTGAAATCGACGTTTGATAACAATTTACATCGAAAAATATGATCGGACGAAATCCGGGAGATTTCATCAGGTTATTTCAAAGTAACAGAATTAGGAGCGGTAGAAAAATCAAATACCGTTCCTTTTTTCTGCAAAGAACTTTTTAAGGTACTGGCAGGGAAATCCGGGTTGTCCGTGATGGAGGAAGGCGCGTCGATAAAGGCATAGGAGCGCCTGCAGCCTCGTAAAATTCATCAGAAAATGACCAGTTTCCGTGATGTCCGGCCTGAATATAATCGCAGGAGATATCGTTCCGGTAAGTACCAAGCAGATAGTCGTTCATATCATATTTGATATCAGAGCAGAATAACATACTGTTTTGTGCCCCGCTGATCTTAAACAGCAAAGAGGCATTGTTCTGATAATCTTTTTCATCCCCGACATTAGAAAGAACAGATTCATCCCATGCATTAAAAACAGAGAGTGTCAGATGACCGGCAAGTGTGATCACATCGCCGCGTTTTAAATGTGTGAGATTATCGGCATCTTTCGTCAGCGCGTGGAACGTTTCCATGACGGTGATATCATCGTAAGGTTCACCGGCAGCTTCGATGAAATCATAATCAAAACCGTTGTCATAAATATTTTTTATGGTGATATCTCCCGGATTGGCATATATAACATTGAATGCACCGGCATGATCCTGGTGCGGATGGGAAATGATCCATGCGTCTACGGTGTTGTTGTGTTTCGCAATCACTTTCCGGACAGCATCGGCATTGCCTGCCCAGCCTCCGTCGATGATGATCAAGGTGTCATTGTTTGAGATCGTATAAAAAGTGCCCTGGACACCGGTCGCATCCGCATACTGCGTGATGAGATATTCCGTGGCAGGATCCGGTATGTGGCCGGTAGAGTCCATCCAGCTTTTCTGATAAGAAAACCATGCTGCACCGCTAAGCAGCAGGGCAGATAAAATTAAAAGAATGGTGGACAGTAAATTTTTCTTCTTCATAAAAATCCTCATTTCCTGGGTTGTTTACCATTTTTTCTTTATTCCAAATACTCCTCAATGCTTCTTTATACATTAGCAAAAAACAGGCGTGTTGTAAATTGCAGACATGGTTAAAATCTCAAACTTGCATGATACTACAGAAAATGGTAGTATAAAACAATATGGAGTATTTTTGACTTTTGAATGGAAAGGCAGGAGGAATACGATGAAAATTGCAATCGCAGGAACAGGATACGTTGGTTTGTCCAATGCAATTTTATTAGCGCAGCATCATGAGGTGACTGCAGTTGATATAATAGAAGAAAAAGTGGAGATGATCAATCAGCGCAGATCGCCGCTGGTGGATCGTGAGATTGAGGATTATCTGGCAAATGCAAAACTGGATCTGACTGCAACGACAGACGGTGTACATGCATATGAAAACGCAGATTATGTTATTATCTCGACACCGACAAATTATGATGAAAAGAAAAATTATTTTGACACCTCATCCGTTGAGGAAGTATTAGAACTGGTCTTAAAGGTAAATCCGCATGCAGTGATTGTCATCAAATCCACGATCCCGGTCGGTTATACACAGTCTGTGTGTGAGAAGTATCACACGGATCGTATTCTTTTCTCACCGGAGTTTTTACGGGAAGGACAGGCGTTAAAAGATAATCTTTATCCTTCAAGGATCATTGTCGGTTCGAAAGAGGGAAGCAGTGAGATGAAAAAAGCAGCGGAGAAATTTGCACATCTGCTGCAGGAGGGTGCAATCAAGGAAGATATCCCGACACTTCTGACGAACCTTACGGAAGCGGAGGCAGTGAAACTTTTTGCAAACACATACCTTGCACTCCGTGTTTCATTTTTCAATGAACTTGATACGTTTGCTGCCATGAAAGGACTGGACGCAAAGCAGATTATTGAGGGAATCGGACTTGATCCGAGAATCGGAATGCAGTACAACAACCCTTCCTTTGGATATGGCGGTTACTGTCTGCCGAAAGATACCAAGCAGCTTCTGGCAAACTATGACAATGTGCCGAATAATATTGTTGGTGCGATCGTTGATGCAAACCGGACAAGAAAAGATTTTATAGCAGAACAGATCCTTGAGAAAAATCCGAAGACGGTCGGCATTTACCGTCTTGCGATGAAGGCAAATTCGGATAATTACAGGCAGAGTTCTATTTTAGGGGTTATGGAGCGTATTCGTGCAAAGGGTGTGAACATTGTCATTTATGATCCGTCATTAAAGACAGATACGTTTGAAAATTCCAAAGTGATCCGTGATTTTGATGAGTTTTGTAATATGAGTGATGTGATCGTGGCAAACCGTATGGATAACATGTTGTCAGATGTAAAAGAAAAGGTGTATACAAGAGACATTTATTTCAGAGACTGATTGGAAGGACCGCATATGGATACACATAAATTTTTTGTGGAAAAACTCAGATTCCATCTGAATGAGCCGGATATGCTGGTGTTCGTCGGCTGGTTTTATGACGGAAAAGCATCCGGCAGGGAAGTTCAGGCTTATCTGGATGGCGAAAAGCTGCCGGCTGCCCTTACAGTAAACAAAGGTGCTGAGGTTCGCCAGAAATATCTTGGGACGATCAATGAAATCAATGAGGAAGTTGTCGGGATCGTGACGCTGCCGAAAGACTGGCGTGAAAAAAAGAAGTTTGAATTTTTACGGATGACGGAGAAAGTAAAAAAAGAGCGTATGCTGTTTCAACCGGAAAACTGCGTGTAAGGGAAAGCAGACTGGAATATTATATTGAAAACTGCCACCGCGATGAGGACACCGTGACGGTGACCGGCTGGTGCATGGGGGCAGGAGAAGTGAATCTTTATCTGCTGGATAACCGCAGACAGAAGCTTCAGGTAAAGACGGATCACTATTTCCGGAAAGATCTGCTCTCTGTATTTCCGGAATGCGACATACAGGCAAAACCAGGGTTTATGATCCAGGCGTCGATTCCGCGAAAGGATGATAACAAAAAGTTTTTCCTTGAAATGCGCAATGCAGAACATTACTCCCGCACCCGGTTAAGAAAGTGGGATGATGGAGGCAGATGGCAGTATATTCTGGAAAAATCACAGGATGCACTCCGCTATTTAGAGCGGAACGGACTGTCTGCAACGATCCACAAGATCGAAAATAAATTAGGGGGAAAATCGGAAACCTCCTATGACGCATGGTGTCAAAAATATGATGTAAAAAAAGAAGAACTTGAGGAACAGAGAAAAAAGACATTTTCTTATCAGCCTTTGTTTTCCGTCGTCGTGCCGCTGTATCGGACAAAACCGGAATTTTTAAAAGAAATGATCGGATCCATACAGGCACAGACTTATGGTAACTGGCAGTTATGCTTAGCGGACGGCAGTCTGTCAGGGGATGATGTGGGGACTGCGGAAAACGGACAGGCACCTGTAACGGAGCTGACACCGCTCTTAGAGCAGTATGCGAAAGCGGATAAAAGGATTACATTTACAACACTTCCAAAGAATCTTGGAATATCCGGCAATACGAACGCAGCGCTTGCACTGGCAGCAGGTGACTATATCGTCCTGGCTGACCATGATGATATTGTTCCTGCGAATGCGCTCTATGAACTGGCAGATGCATTAAATCAGGATCGCAGTATTGATGTCTTATATTCAGACGAAGATAAGATCAGCATGGATGGAAAAAAGAGATTTGAACCTCATTTTAAACCGGATTTTGATCTCGATCTTTTGTGCAGTGTCAATTATATCTGTCACCTGTTTGCGGCTAAAAAAGAGCTTGTGGATATGGCAGGTGGATTTTGCAGTGAATATGACGGGGCACAGGATCTTGATTTTATCTTAAGATGTTGTGAAAATGCGAAGAATATCAGACATATTCCAAAGATTTTGTATCACTGGAGATGCCATATGCAGTCTACGGCTGCAAATCCGGAGAGCAAGCTGTATGCGTTCGAGGCAGGAAGACGTGCGATAGAGGCACATTATTGCAGGATTGGGGTTCCGGCAGCTGTGGAAAATGCAGCATTTTACGGGATGTACCGGACAAAATATGACTGGAAGGAAAAACCGCTGGTATCGATCATTATTCCAAATAAAGATCACAGGAAAGATTTAGAAACATGCGTTAATTCCATTCTCGAAAAAACCACTTACCCGAACATCGAGTTTATTATTGTAGAAAATAACAGTACCGAGCAGGAAACCTTTGATTATTACAAAGATCTTGAGACAATGCGTGAAAATGTACATGTTGTTTTTTATGAGGGTGGCTTTAATTATTCAAAGATCAACAATTTCGGTGCGGATGCCGCAAAGGGTTCGTATCTGTTACTCCTCAACAATGATACGGAAATGATCGACGGTGGCGCGATCGGTGAGATGTTAGGTTATTGTATGCGCGGGGATGTCGGAATTGTCGGTGCAAAGCTGTTATACGAGGATGAGACGATCCAGCATGCCGGAGTCGTTTTAGGATTTGGCGGGACCGCGGGACATGCATTTATCGGCAAACCGCGTTACGATACCGGTTATTTTGGCAGAATTTTATGTGCGCAGGATTATTCGGCTGTCACTGCGGCCTGTATGATGGTAAAACGCAGTGTGTTTGATGAGGTCGGCGGACTGACGGAAGAACTTGCGGTTGCATTTAATGACATTGATTTTTGTCTGAAAGTGCGCAAAACAGGAAAGCTTGTGGTCTATGATCCATATGCAGAGTGGTTCCATTATGAGTCGAAATCCAGAGGATATGAGGATTCACCGGAAAAAGTGGAGCGGTTTAATGACGAGGTGGATACACTGCTTCGTTCATGGAGAGAGATCATTGAGCAGGGAGATCCATATTATAATCCGAACCTGACACTGGATAATTCAGATTTTTCCCTGCGCAAATAGGCAGTAAGAAAGAAGAGAGGCAGCAGTTCCTATGATGAAAGTATTTATTTGCCCGGAATGCGGATGGATGCGTGTCGTATCAAGACGCAAAGATGTGGAGTGCTTTAAATGTGGAAACGAGCAGATGACGCTGGCAAAGGTGGATTTTGACGCATTCACCTCAATGTCGGAGGAGGAACGAAAGGATTACGCAAACGGATGGCTCTATATCCATCAGAAAGCGAAAAAATAAACATGAAGTCAATTTTTCAGAAAATAACCGTTCAGAAAGTTGTGAAGGGATTCCGCTATCTGAAACATTATGGATGGAAAGAATTTATCATCCGTCTCCAGGAAAAGATGGAGGCAGAAAATGTTCCGTATGAGCCATGGTATGAAAAACATAAGGCGACAGCGGAGCAGATAGAGAAACAGAAAAAGCAGGCAGAAAAATGGAACGATGCGCCAAAGATCAGTATCGTGGTGCCGCTTTTTAAGACACCGGAAACTTTTCTGCGCGCGATGATAGAGTCCGTACAGGCGCAGACCTATGGCAACTGGCAGTTATGCCTTGCGGATGGCAGTGAATCTGCGGAGGAAGAAACAGATCTTAGATCATCAGCTGTACAGCGTGTTGCAGCCGAATATGCATCGGCAGATGTACGGATCAGGTATCAGTGTCTTAACAAAAATCTGGGGATCGCAGGAAATACAAATGCAGCGATCGCATTAGCAGATGGAGACTGGATCGCATTTATGGATCATGATGACCTGCTTGCACCGGATGCTCTGTTTGAGCTGGTAAAGATGATAAGACAGGGATTTCATAATGAAGACGGACTGGCAGCAACAATCTATCAGGAAGCCGGCAGTGACTATGAAATGATCTACACGGATGAAGATAAGGTTGATATGGATGGAAAAACACATTTTCAGCCGCATTTAAAGCCGGACTTTAACATCGATCTGCTCCGTTCAAATAATTACATCACGCATTTCCTTGCAGTAAAGAGATCACTTCTCGACCGGGTTGGCGGAATCCGTTCTGATTTTGACGGGGCACAGGATTATGATTTTATTCTCCGCTGTGCGGAACAGGCAGGGGCGATCGGGCACATTCCAAGGATCTTATACCACTGGAGATGCCACAAAGAGTCGACCTCTGAGAATCCGTTTTCCAAGCAGTATGCAGTGGATGCGGGAAAACGTGCGATCGGGGAACATTTAAAACGCCTTGGCGTGGATGCTGTCGTGACGCCGACGAAGGATATGGGATTTTATGAGGTGGAGTATCCTCTGACAGAGCAGCCGCTTGTGTCGATCATCATACCAAGTAAGGATGAGGTGGAAACCTTACGGAAATGTATTGCTGCGATCGAAAAGTCTTCGTATGGCAATTATGAAGTTATTGTGGTGGAAAACAACAGCTGCGAAGATACTTTCCGTTATTATGGGGACATTGCGCCGCAGGAAACGACCGTTGATGGAACACGCTGCATGGAGGGAAAACTTGCAGGCGGACAGCGCATCTGTGTTGCAGTCTATATGGAAGGATTTAACTATTCGAAGTTAAATAATTTCGGTGTAAAATTTGCAAAAGGCAGCTATTACCTTCTGATGAACAATGACATTGAAATGATCGGAAATGACTGGATGAAGCGGATGCTTGGAAGCTGCCTGCGGGAAGAAGTAGGAATCGTCGGCGCAAAACTGTTTTATCCGGATCACGCGATCCAGCATGCCGGGATCGTAGTGGGAATTGGCGGAAGTGCGCGCGGCATCGGAGATAACATGTTTGTCGGTCTTGCCGGGGACCGGAGCGGGTACATGCATAAGGCATCCCTCCAGCTTGATTACAGCGCAGTCACGGCGGCATGTCTGATGGTAAAAAGAGAGATTTATGAGCAGGCAGGCGGTTTTGAGGAGCAGCTTGCAGTTGCGTTTAATGATGTGGATTTCTGTCTGAAGGTGCGCAGACTCGGGAAATTAGTTGTCTACGAGCGCATGTGCAGGCATATCATTATGAATCGAAATCCCGCGGGGCGGAAGATTCACCGGAAAAAACAGCGCGTTTCCAGCGTGAGATCGAATACATGAGAAATCACTGGATCGGTATCTTAAAAAACGGAGATCCGTATTACAATCCAAATTTTTCTTCGGTTTATAATAATTATTCTCTGAAGGATAACAGCTGAATGGAGGATAGATGACGGAAGTTACGATTATCATTCCGAACTACAACGGAAAAAAGCTTTTGGAAAACTGCATAAAGACACTCGAACGGCAGACCTGTCAGGAATTTAAACTGCTTGTGATCGACAATGGCTCTAAGGATGGCAGCACGGACGTGACATCGGAGAGCCTGGACATGGAAATGGTCGCACTGCCGGAAAATACCGGATTTTGTGGTGCGGTAAACCTTGGCTTTGAAATGACAACAACACCATATGCGATCTTACTGAACAATGATACCGAGGCAGAACCGCATTTTGTGGAGGAGCTGTTACAAGGAATCCGGCAGTCGGAACGTATTTTTTCCTGTGGCGCGCAGATGCTTGATTTTAAACAGAGAGAGCTGCTTGACAATGCGGGGGATCTCTATACGCTGCCGGGCTGGGCGGTTGCGCGTGGAAAGGGCAGACCTGCCGCAGATTATGGAAAACAGACGGATGTTTTTCCTGTTGTGGAGGAGCGGTCATCTACCGGATGTCCGTGTTAAAACAGATCGGTGTGATGGATGAAAAACATTTTGCTTATCTTGAGGATCTCGATCTCGGTTACCGTGCAAGGATCGCAGGATACCGCAACCGTTATATCCCGGAGGCAAAAGTGTATCATGTCGGGAGTGCGACGACAGGTTCGCGCTACAATGAAAAAAAAGTATTTCTTGCCGCACGCAATTCCATGTTTGTGATCTATAAAAATATGCCGTTGCTGCAGTTTTTGATCAATCTGCCGTTTTTAGTTGCCGGTGTTTTGGTAAAATGGCTGTTTTTCTGCAAAAAAGGATTTGGACGCCGTTATTTAGAGGGCATTGCAGAGGGAATCGGGCAGTGCAGAACATGCAGAAAAGTCCGCTTTAAGGTTGGAAATCTTCGCAATTATGTAAAAATTGAGTGGGAACTCATTACAAATATATTTCGCGTATTATTGCACAGATAACGGGAAAAAACGTTTGAGCATCAAAGAATAATAAAGAAATAATTAAGAAATTGTGACAAGAGTTTTAAGAAAAAGAAGTTGTGCTTTCTGGAAAATTATTGTATTATTATTTTTATGGTAGCTTGAAAATGAAAAAAGGATGACATTATGATAAAAGATAATCAACAGCATTTTAACAGACTGCATGTGATCATAGATGCGTTTGTCATTGTGGTATCATATATCCTGGCATGGTGGCTGAAGTTTTCGAGCGGTATTTTGGACTCACCGGGTGGTGCACTGTCATTTGGATTTTACATGAAGGCACTGGTCGTGATTGTTCCGTTGTATCTGATTTTGTATTATGCGTTTAACCTGTATACGCCAAAGCGGGTACAGGGACGGCGGTTAGAGTTTTCCAATGTCGTGATGGCGAACATTGTAGGTTTTCTGTTGATTTTTACAGTATTGTACAACCTGCAGTCTTATGTGGATCAGTTTCGAAATTTTTCCCGTGAGATGTTCTTTTATTTCTTTGCGATCAACACGGTATTAGAAGAGGTATTACGTCTGCTGATACGTCAGTTTCTGCGCACGATACGCAAAAACGGCTATAACCTTAAGCATGTTCTACTTGTGGGATATTCGCGTGCCGCTGAGCAGTATATAGACCGGATACAGCAGAATCCGCAGTGGGGGTACAATGTCAGGGGGATTTTAGACGACAATATAGCGAGAGGGACAACTTATAAGGGGATAAAGGTCATTGGAAGTATTGGCAATCTGCTTTATATTCTGCCGGAGAACAAGTTAGACGAGATTGCGATCACACTTGGACTGGAAGAGTATTATAAGCTGGAAAAGATCGTATCGGAATGTGAAAAATCCGGGGTTCATACCAAGTTTATTCCGGATTATGGAAATATTATTCCGACGAAGCCGTACACGGAGGATCTTTTGGGACTTCCTGTTATTAATATCCGTTATGTACCGTTGTCAAACACGTTTAATGCACTTGTAAAACGGTGTATGGATATTGTGGGTTCACTGATCTGTATCGTGCTTTTTTCGCCCATTATGCTGCTTACAGCAATTGCAGTCAAAGTGACTTCAAAAGGACCGCTGATCTTTAAGCAGGAGCGTGTCGGACTGCATAATGAACCATTCCGCATGTATAAGTTCCGCACCATGTATGTGCAGACTGAGGAAGAAGAACGCAAAGGCTGGACACATAAAGATGATCCGCGAATCACAAAGATTGGCAGATTTCTGCGCAAGACGAGCCTTGATGAGTTTCCCCAGTTGTTTAACGTGTTAAAAGGTGATATGAGCCTTGTGGGACCAAGACCGGAGCGGCCGCAGTATGTGGAAAAATTCCGGGAAGAGATACCGCGTTATATGATCAAACATCAGGTACGTCCCGGCATGACCGGATGGGCACAGGTCAATGGATATCGGGGAGATACATCCATCCGCAAGCGGATCGAACATGATCTTTACTATATTGAAAACTGGACGATAGGGCTGGATATTAAAATCCTGTTTCTTACCGTCTTCAAGGGTTTTATAAATAAAAATGCATATTAGGAGAAAACATTTATGAGTAAAACAGTACAGGGAAGAAACGGGGCACACAGCAAAGCGTCAAAAAGAAGAAAAAAGCAGAAAAACAGACTCATTATCGTTGTAATTGAGATTCTTGTATTGCTGATTTTAGCAGCAGTGTTGTTTGTTACGGTAAAACTTTCAAAGATCCAGAAAGACACAAGCTTCAATAAAGAAGATATCGAGGTAAATGAGGGATTATCTTCGGAGTCACAGGAAATCATGGCAGGTTATACAACAATCGCACTGTTTGGTCTTGATAACCGTTCAAACGGTAATCTCTCCAAAGGTAACAGTGATGTTATCATGATCGCAAGTATCAATAATGATACACATGCGGTAAAGCTGGTATCTGTATATCGAGACAGTTATCTGGATATCGGAGGCGGTACTTTTAAGAAATGTAATTCCGCATATGCAAAAGGTGGTCCGGAGCAGGCAATTACCATGTTAAATAAAAACCTGGATATGGACATTACCGATTATGTAACAGTGGACTTTAATGCAGTTGTTGAATGTGTAGATCTTCTGGGCGGAGTTACGATCCCGGAGGTGTCTGATGAAGAGGCTGTGCTGATGCATGGTTATATGGATGAGATCAATAAACTGACCAAAAATAATTCCAAGTACTTATCCGGTGGCGGAACAAATGTAGAGATGGATGGTGTTCAGGCATGTGCGTATGCGCGTATCCGTTATACTGCAGGAGATGATTATAAGCGTACAGAACGCCAGCGTACTGTTCTTACTGCAATGGTACAGAAAGCGCAGAAGGCAAATCTTACTACGATCAACAGCCTGATCGACGAATTATTTGGTGATATCAAGACAAGTTTTTCAAATACAGAACTGATTTCTCTTGCCGCAAAAGTATTCAATTACAGCCTTGGTGAGACAATAGGTTTCCCGTTTGAGAAGAATACGACAACACTTGGAAATAAGGGAAGCGTTGTTGTACCATGTGATCTTGAATCCAATGTAAAACAGCTTCATGTATTTTTATACGATGATAATGAATATGCACCGACCGATACAGTCAAGAATAACAGTGCTCAGATTGTCAATGATACCGGATTCCATCAGGGAGAAGGATATTAATGAAAGCAGATCTGATCATACCGACTTACAGACCGGATGACACATTTTGTCTGCTCCTGCAAAAACTGCAGGAGCAGACCTTTGTCGTTCATAGGGTCATTATTTTAAACACAGAAGAAAAATTGTGGAAAGAAGCTGTGGAAAAGTATCCGATCGAACAGAGTCTTTGTGGACTTCCATGTGAGTATACGCTGTATCATATCAGCAAAGAAATGTTTGATCATGGCGGTACCAGAATGTGTGGCGTGAAACATTCCGATGCGGATATTGTTATCTTTATGACACAGGATGCGGTTCCGGCAGATAAAAATCTGGTTGCAAATCTGGTAAAGGGTTTGGAAGAGAAGGATACGGCTGTCTGTTATGCAAGACAGCTTCCGAATGAAAACTGCCGCATTGTGGAACGCTATACAAGATCTTTTAATTATCCGGATGAAAGCAGGAAAAAGGGAAAAGCGGATATAGAAGAAATGGGGATCAAGACGTTTTTCTGTTCCGATGTATGTGCGGCTTACAGAGTGGATCTGTTTCATAAACTTGGCGGATTCGAATCACCGGTTATTTTTAATGAAGATATGTTTTTTGCCGCAAAAGCAGTTTTTGCGGGGATTATTATGTAAAATATGAGGCAGAAGCAAAAGTCATTCACTCCCACAACTATACGGTAAGACAGCAGTTTCACCGCAATTTTGATCTGGCTGTCTCACAGACCATGCATCCGGAGATCTTTGAGCAGATCAGTTCGGAAGCGGAGGGAATGAAGCTGGTAAAGAGTACGATGAAGTATCTGTGCTCAATTGGAAAGCCGTATCTTATCTTTGAACTTGGAATCCAGTGTGTTGGAAAGTATGCTGGTTACCGGCTCGGCAAACGGTATAAAAAGCTGAGCAGGAAACAGATCTTAAAATGTACGATGAGTCCGGAGTACTGGAAACGTTTGTGGAATCAGGAAGTATCAGACGGGAATAGGTAAATTATGAGAGAGACTTCTAAAAAAGTTTTATTTTGGGCATTGATGTTTTTCGGAGCATTCCTCCTGTTGACACAGGTGGGATATTCCGATGGCGACGATGCCTTTTTTATCAGTATACACATGAAATGGGATTTTTCGAGTATTTAAGCTGGCGCTATCAGACGTGGGTCGGCAGGATGTCCGGGGAAGCAATGGTGTACATTGCATTTTCACTGGGAATCTGGTTCTGGCGTATCGTAAATGCATGATGCTTGTGCTTCTTCCATGCGGCGTGTTGAAACTGGCAGAAAAAGCAGCGGGTATCCGGACAAAAAATTTTCTGCCGGGCGAGTCGGTTGCAGTAGTAAGCGGTTATCTTCTGATGGCGATTATGACCGTTGGATATGCGGCAATCTGGATCAACGGTTCCATTTTTTATACATGGTCATTTACCTGTGGGATCTGGGCACTGGTTCCGGTTGCAGATATTGTATTTGACACGGGAGATGGTGGTTCAGGGGATCATAATACCTGGCATTTTTTTTATTCCATTCCCTGCGCAGTTCTCGCAAGTATGTCGATCGAACAGATGGCGGCGGTGCTTGTGACGTTTGAGGTGCTGGCGGTACTGGTGGTGATACTGAGAAAGCATGAAAAGCAAAGAACCATTCTTCTTATCATACAGACAGCAGTGACGGTCGTGGCGTTTGTGATTCTGTTTTTAGCACCGGGAAATGATATCCGTGTTGCATCGGAAGTACAGAACTGGATGCCGCAGTATGAGGAACTTTCTTTTTGGGAGCATCTTTTTGTTACAGTTCAATGGCTGGTTTCTTCTTTTGCAAATGAAAACCGTCTGTTGTTGTTTGGAATCTGGCTGGCAGGAATCCTGCATATTATATGTAAAAATGAAAGAAAAGCATCAGATGTGGCATGTATGACGGCTGCAGGACTGTTTTCTGCAGCTGCATTACTGCCGTTTGCCGGAATCAAGGTGTTTTCAGACTGTGGTCTTCATATCGCAGATATTACAGTACGGCTGGAGCAGGTACCGCGGATCGAAGAGATGCATGCGGCAAACTGGTTTGCAATGTGCTGGTGGATCGCGGCACTTTTGTTTACCTGTATCTTGATATGGAAAGTTTCAAAACATAACGTAGTCCTTATGCTGGTGTGGCTTGGCGGAATTGCAAGTGAGGCGATCATGCATTTCTCACCGACGATCTATGCGTCCGGTGCGCGCGTTTATTATCTGACGGATTGGATGTGTATGTTTATTATATTGGTTCTGGCATTTAAAATGCCGGGTAAGAAATGGAGAGATCTGTATTATTCTATCGTGGCAGGTCTTGGCGTTTGGAATCTGCTATATCAGGTTATCAATTATATTTGAGAAGAAAACATAATTTTTTGATTGTTTTGTCACAAATAGAACACAATTTCTCTGTACACTCATAATCAGAAAAGGAAAAGAAATTCCGAATACGAAAGGAGAAATCGTTATGGATGGTAACAATTATAACAACAACAATCAGAATGGGTCTTCGGATTCCTTCTATTCATACAATAACGGCAGCCAGAGCAATCAGCAGACAGAACATGCAAATGAAGGAAACGTAAACCAGTACAACAATTCTTATCAGAACACAAATTCTTATTCACAAAACGCAGGATATCAGCAGGGCAGTGCATATCAGAATGGCACATACCAGAACACAGGATATCAGCAGAACGGTGCTTACCAGAATGGTGGATATCAGAATACCAACGGTGCATTTTATCAGAACGCACAGACGACTGGTAAAAAACAAAAGAAAAAGAGAGAAAGAAAACCGGGTGGATTTGGAACGAAACTTGCAAAATGCGCAGCCATCGCGTTAGTCTTTGGACTGGTATCAGGCACTGCATTTGAGGGTGTACATCTTGTATCGTCCAAGGCATTTGGCAATGATGAAACCGCAGTATCAGACAGCGGCAGTCAGAATGCACTGACCAAAGCAGACAACAAGGTGGAGGCAACTTCCACATCGTCGAATTATGTAGCAACGGATGTATCTGACATCGTATCATCCGTAATGCCGTCCATCGTGGCAATCACAAATGTGAGCGAGACCGAATACCAGAGTTTCTGGGGCGGTATGCCACAGACTTATGAGAGCACAAGCTGTGGATCCGGTATCATCGTAAGTCAGGATGATAATTATCTTTATGTTGCAACGAATAATCACGTAGTAAACGGTGCAAACAGTCTGACAGTTACATTTAATGATGAGTCAACAGTCAGCGCAGAGGTAAAAGGAACAGTTCCTTCTACGGATCTTGCAGTCATCCGTGTAGCGTTAAGCAGCATTGAAAGTGATACGATGAATAATATTAAAGTAGCCACACTTGGTGATTCTGACAGCTTAAAAGTTGGTAATTCCTGTATCGCAATCGGTAACGCACTTGGTTATGGACAGTCTGTAACCGTTGGTTATATCAGTGCATTGAACCGTCAGGTATCTGTCAGTGATTCAGAGAGTGACACAAGCTATACTGCAGATCTGATCCAGACAGATGCAGCAATCAACCCTGGTAACAGTGGTGGTGCATTACTCAGTGCAAACGGTGAGGTTATCGGTATCAACTCTGTAAAATATTCCGATACTTCCGTAGAGGGTATTGGATATGCAATCCCGATCAATACGGCAGCACCGATTATCAATGATCTGATCACGAAAGAAAAAGTAGATGAGTCTGACAGCGCATACCTTGGTATCGTAGGTGTCGATGTAACAGATGATGTTGCAAAAACTTATAACATGCCATCCGGTGTTTATGTTGCACAGGTAACCGGAGGTTCCGCAGCAGAGCAGGCAGGTATCCAGAAAGGTGATATCATCACAGAGTTTGACGGAAAACAGATTGGTTCCATGGAAGAACTTTCATCTACAATGGAGTATTATAAAGCAGGTACAACGGTTGATGTGAAGATTGAGCGTTCTACGAATGGTGAATATCAGGAGCAGACGATTTCTGTAACACTTGGCAAGAAAAATTAATTGTATGACTGTATAGGGAGTGGGCGAAATGCCCACTCCTTTTTTGGTGAACGCCGTTTGTGCGTCCCTCCGCTATCGACTTTTGCTAGGATGTGTGCTATGATATTTCAGAGTCTGCTGTGTAATAATGTTTATCGCAGATGATGATTTCATATAATAAAAATAGGTCTGGGGCGTATCGCGTCCGGAATGGAGGATTTACGTTGTCAAAGTTTGAGGATTTCAGAAATCAATACAATTCTTTTTTATATAAAGATTATTCCGTAGAGTATATCGAAAGTGCATATCGGATCGTGTATCATTTTGAGATACCGGGGCTGTGTGAATTTCAGTCAAAGTGGGAGTTCCCGGCAAAGGAGCGCGTGATGAGACAATCTTAAAGGCGCTTGCATTTCATCTTGGAATGGCAGAGACAATCAGCTACTGGAAATGTGCCTGCCCGAAGCAGTTAAAAATTTTGTGTGGAACACTTTCCGCAGAACAGAAAAAATGGTGGAAAAAGTTATATTACAACGGACTTGGCGAGTTTATGTACCGCAATGGAATCGTGGTTTCAAAAGAGGATCTTGTTACGATCGAATGTGAGGACAAAGCGTGCGCACCACTGCATGATACAAAGTCCTATGATGGATGCCTGGTGTCTGTCGGCGGTGGAAAGGATTCCGTGGTTTCCCTTGAGGTGTTAAAGGGAGAAAAGATTACTACTTACAGTATCAATGGCAATGCGACCACAAAAAATGTCATTGCAGTCTGTGACCACAAACAGGGAGACTACGCTGCAAAACGTATTCTCGACAAAAAGATTTTAGAACTTAATGCAGAGGGATATTTAAACGGACACATTCCGTTCTCTGCAGTCGTTGCATTTTCATCCTTTATTTCAGCATTTTTGAGTGGCAACCGCTATATCGTGCTTTCGAATGAGACAAGTGCAAACGAGACGACGGTAAAAGATTCTTTTGTCAACCATCAATATTCAAAGAGCTTTGAGTTTGAGCAGGATTTTGTATCATATATAAAGAAAGTGACAGATTCCGATATCCATTATTTCAGCCTCTTACGTCCGCTCACTGAGATGCAGATTGCATGGCTGTTTTCAAAATGTAAGAGTTATCATGAAGTATTCCGGAGCTGTAATGCGGGAAGCAAACAGGGAATCTGGTGCTGCAACTGCCCGAAATGTCTGTTTGTCTATATCATTTTAACTCCGTTTTTATCACAGGAAGAACTGGTGCACATTTTCGGAGAGAACCTGTTGGAAAAAGATTCGCTTGATCTTGATTTTAGAGAGCTGACCGGCATTGAGGAGAACAAACCGTTTGAGTGCGTGGGAACCAGACGCGAAGTCCTTGTTGCATTAAAGACATTTATTGCACGCGGTGGAAAGAGTCTTTTAACCGAGCGCTATAAAGAAACGATCGAAGCTGCTCCGGGAGAGTTAGATGAGATGCTTTCCGAGTGGGTATCCGAAAACCAGGTGCCGGAGCATTTCTTAGAGATTTTAAAGGATTTTATGAATCGGGCATAAACAGCAGGAATAGAGATGCCCTGGGGAACGGGCAGGAATGGAGATTAAGATGGACATCATCAGTGAGTTGAATGGAAAACGGATTTTGATCTGGGGTTACGGCAGAGAAGGAAAGGCGACAGAGCACTTTCTGCAGAGATGCGTAAAACCGGCGTCCGTGGATATATTTGAGGGGAAGAAAGAAGAGATCGACGAGGATGATTACGATTTTATCATAAAAAGTCCTGGCATTGTGATGAATGAGGAAAATCCAAAATATACCTCAGAGACAGAATTATTTTTACAGCAGTTTCGTGACCAGGTAATAGGAATCACCGGAACCAAAGGGAAAAGTACGACGTCTGCAATGCTCTATACTGTTTTGAAGGCATGCAGCGGCAGACCGGTGTTACTGCTTGGAAATATTGGACAGCCTTGTCTTGATTATTTCGAGGAAGTGACAGAAGATACGATTATTGTTTATGAGATGTCCTGCCATCAGCTTGCACATACGAATGTGTCACCGCACATTGCAATCTTTTTAAATCTCTATGAGGAGCATCTTGATTATTATGGAACGGTAGAAAAATATTTTGAGGCAAAGAGCCATATTGCGGCGTATCAGAAGAGCGGAGATTATTTCTTTGTGGGAGAAAATGTACCGCAGATCGATACAAAGGCGCAAAGGACAGTGCTTCATCAGCCCAAAGGTGTGCATTATGAATTGAAACTTGCCGGAGAGCATAATCAGTATGATGCACAGTTTGTGGAGCGTGTGGCAGAACTGCTTGGATGCGAAAAAGAGGCTGTGTTAAAGAGCATGGCAGACTTTGAAGGACTGCCGCACCGCCTGCAGTATGTCGGAACTTATCGGGGCGTCAGATATTATGACGATTCGATTTCAACGATCCCGGAGGCTGCCATCAATGCGGCGATGAGTATTCCGGATGCAAAGACGGTCCTGATTGGGGGTATGGACCGTGGAATTAATTATGATCTTCTGGTCGCATTTATCAGGGAGCATAAAGAATTTCAGTTTATCTGTGCATACGCATCCGGAAAACGTATTTTCGGGGAAGTCGGCGACTGTGAGAACTGTGTCTATGCGGAAGATTTAGAGCAGGCAGTTGAAGCAGCAGTACAGATGACCGAACCGGGAGGCGCATGTATCCTTTCACCGGCAGCAGCATCTTACGGTTATTTTAAAAACTTTGAGGAGCGTGGAGAAACATTTCAGAAGTATGTCCATGCTTTTGCACAGTAAGGTGACAGATTTTCAGGGAAAAACATACAGAACAGAGAAAATAATTTTACGTATTGCAAAAGCGGAAAAATTCCTGTATGGTAATAGATGAATGAATTTTTGAAAAGCGAATCTGTCATATTTGCAGGAATTATTGCAAAAGAATGTTTTTTAAACTTTAAAATGCAAGATTGCAGAATGAAAAATGCAAAAAGAGCAAATGTACGCAACAGAAAGACAGGTTGAAACATGGATTTATTCGAATATATGAGAGAACAGAAAAAAGAGACGGAGTCACCGCTTGCATCGCGTCTGCGGCCGACGACTTTAGATGAGATGGTCGGACAGCAGCATATCATCGGGAAGGACAAGTTACTGTACCGTGCGATCAAGGCGGATAAGCTCAGCTCCATCATCCTCTATGGACCTCCGGGAACCGGAAAGACAACGCTTGCGAAGGTTATTGCCAATTCCACAAGCGCAGAATTTTTACAGATGAATGCAACTTCTGCCGGGAAGAAAGACATGGAAGATGTCATTGCTAAGGCGAAGAATAACATGGGGATGTTTGGAAAAAAGACGATCCTGTTTATCGACGAGATCCATCGTTTTAATAAGGGACAGCAGGATTATCTTCTGCCGTTCGTGGAAGATGGAACCATCATCTTAATCGGTGCGACGACTGAGAATCCTTATTTTGAAGTCAATGGGGCTCTTCTTTCCCGTTCGATCATTTTTGAACTGAAAAGCTTAGAAAAAGAGGATATCAAAACTCTTATTTTGCGGGCGGTAAATGATACGCAAAAAGGTATGGGTGCATACCATGCCGTGATTGATGAGGATGCCTTAGATTTCCTTGCAGATATCTCAAATGGTGATGCGCGTGCCGCATTGACTGCGGTGGAGCTTGGAATCCTTACAACTGAGCGCAGCGGGGACGGTCTGATACATATCACGCTTTCCGTTGCTTCCGAATGTATCCAGAAGCGTGTGGTAAAGTACGATAAGTCCGGCGATAACCATTACGATACCGTATCTGCGTTTATCAAAAGTATGCGCGGATCCGATCCGGATGCGGCAGTCTATTATTTAGTGCGGATGCTGTATGCGGGGGAAGATATCAAGTTTATTGCAAGAAGGATCATGATCTGTGCCTCAGAGGATGTGAGCAATGCAGATCCGATGGCACTCGTGGTTGCAACGTCAGCGGCACAGGCGGTAGAACGTATTGGAATGCCGGAAGCGCAGATCATCTTAGCGCAGGCGGTCACCTATGTGGCGAGTGCGCCAAAGAGCAACTCCGCCGTTACGGCGATCAGCGAGGCGATGGAGACAGTCAAAAATACGATGACAGCTCCGGTTCCGCCACATTTACAGGACGCCCACTACAAATCATCATCGAAGCTCGGTCACGGCGTAGGCTATAAATATGCGCATGACTATCCGAATCATTATGTAGAGCAGCAGTATCTGCCGGACGGACTGACCGGCCGGAAGTTTTACAGACCGTCAGAAAACGGTTATGAAAAGCAGATCAGAGAATATTTCCACAAGATCAAAGGGGAATATTCCCATGAATGATAAATAATGTATAGCGAACCAAGAGGAGGAAGCAAACAATGCAATCTTACCAGGAAATGACAAAGGAAGAACTGTTAGCCGAAAAGAAATCACTCGAGGCAGAGTACAAGAAATTCCAGCAGCGTGGATTAAAACTTGACATGTCCAGAGGAAAGCCATCCCAGGAACAGCTTGATCTGTCAATGGGAATGATGGACGTCTTAGCATCCTATGTGGATCTGACCTGTGAAGACGGAACAGACTGCCGCAACTACGGTGTGCTTGACGGTATCCATGAGGCGAAAGTGCTCATCGGCGATATGATCGAGTGCAACCCGGATAATATCATTATCTATGGCAACTCCAGTTTAAATATCATGTACGATACGATTGCACGTTCCATGACACACGGTGTTATGGGAAGTACTCCATGGTGCAAATTAGATAAAGTAAAATTTTTATGCCCGGTTCCGGGATATGACAGACATTTTGCCATCACAGAATATTTTGGCATTGAAATGATTAATGTACCAATGCTGCCAACCGGTCCGGATATGGATATGGTAGAAGATTTAGTCAGCAAAGATGAGGCAATCAAAGGTATCTGGTGTGTTCCGAAATATTCCAACCCACAGGGTATCACCTATTCAGATGAGACTGTGCGCCGTTTTGCAAGATTGAAACCGGCTGCAAAAGATTTCCGTATCTACTGGGATAACGCTTACTGTGTACATCATTTATATGATATCGATCAGGATCATCTGATTGAGATCCTTGCAGAGTGTAAGCGTGCAGGAAACCCGGATATGGTATACAAATTCTGTTCCACCAGTAAGATCACATTCCCTGGTTCCGGTGTTGCTGCGATCGCAACTTCCGCAAACAACTTGGAGGATATCAAAAAACAGTTAAAGGTTCAGACCATTGGTCATGATAAGGTAAACCAGCTCCGCCATGTACGTTTCTTTAAGAACATTCACGGCATCACAGAGCATATGCGCAAACATGCTGCATCCTTACGTCCGAAGTTCGAGATGATCACAGACATGTTTGACAAAGAACTTGGCGATTTGGGCGTAGGAACCTGGTACAAACCAAAGGGAGGCTACTTCATCACTTATGAGACTTTAGAGGGCTGTGCAAAGAATGTTGTTGCAAAAGCAAAAAAAGCAGGTGTTGTGATGACTCCGGCAGGTGCACCGTTCCCGTATGGAAAGGATCCGAAAGATTCCGTAATCCGTATCGCACCGTCTTATCCAAGCTTAGAGGATCTGACAACAGCAGCAGAAATCTTTGTTGTTTGTGTGAAATTAGCAAGTATTGAGAAGATCTTAGAAGAAAAATAACAGATTAGATTACACACGCTGCGGTAACATTATTATCTGGAATACAGGAATTACCGCAGCGAAAAAGTTTGTAAGTAAAAATGCAGGAACCATAAAATATGATTCCTGCATTTTTTTCATGTGATAGAATTTACATATTAATTTTCTGTTTCAGTTCCGGCAGTTTCGGTGGTAGAACCGTTTTTCCATTTGTCAAATTTCTCCAAAACAGCATCATAGGTACGCTGGGAAATATCCGGCAAATCTTTGCCCCAGGATTTTGTTGCATCTTCAAAGCCTTTTTTGAAAGCGTCGATCAGAAGATCTGCTTTTTCCGGATCGTTGCCGGAAAGGGCTTTTGCAAAATCAAGGATACGGTCAGAGGTCTGCTCTACACCCCAGTAGCCGTCCTCAGCGATATCTGCCTGAGCCTGTTTCTGTGTTTCCTCATCAACGGTAAAGTTACCATCTGCTAAGAAGCTCCACATGGAATCGGCATTTGCGATTGCGGTTCCCTGCTTGGTCATCATTTTTTCAACCAGGCTGCGTAACTGGGAAGTACGCTGCTCAGCATCTGCTTTTAATTTTGCAACCATTGCATAGTCAGTTTTTTTGGTAACGGTATCCTTGTCTGTTTGAGAAGATTTCTCATATACGACACCGGTTTCTGCCTTATCAGATGTTGTGGTTTTGTCTGTAGATGTAGAAGCTGTCTTAGAAGCTGTGCCTGTCTGATAGCTGTTAGTTGTTGAATTTACGCTGTTAATTGCATTCATAGTCATAAATAATTCCTCCATTCCAGTAAATGAATGACTGATTTGTTCATGCATTTTTTCCTTTTTCTTCTGTAAAATATATCGGCTTTTCGGGAAAAATAATTTAGATGGAATTGACCTTTTTGCCTTAAAATGATAAAATTTATGTTGTATACAAAAAACAACGAAAATACATGACGATGGTATGGGGATTATGAAGGAAATATCAGTAAAAGCACTTGCAAAAATAAATCTTGGGCTTGATGTTGTGCGCAGACGTGAGGATGGGTACCATGAAGTGAAGATGGTCATGCAGACCATCCACCTGTTTGACCGTCTTGAAATGAAAAAGACAGCAGGCGGGATTACAATGACGACAAATCTGTCCTTTCTGCCGACAAATGAGAATAATCTTGTCTACAAGGCAGCAAAACTTCTGATGGATGAATTTCAGATCAGGGACGGTATCGATGTGAAGCTGCACAAGTATATTCCGGTCGCAGCGGGAATGGCCGGTGGAAGTACAGATGCTGCAGCGGTACTTTATGGTATGAACCGTATGTTTGAACTTGGACTGTCCAAAGAAGAACTGATGCAGCGTGGGGTTAAGATCGGTGCAGATGTTCCTTACTGCATTATGCGTGGAACCGCACTTGCAGAAGGAATTGGTGAGCAGCTTACCGCACTTCCACCGATGGTAAAATGTCCGATACTGATCGCAAAACCACAGATTTCTGTATCGACAAAGTTTGTATATGAGAATCTGAAGCTGGATGAAAATACAGTTCATCCGGATATTGACCGTCTGGTGGAAGACATCAGACGAAAAGACCTTGCAGCCATTACCTCAGATATGGGAAATGTTTTAGAAACTGTGACGATTCCGAATTATCCGGTAATCGCAGAGATCAAAGAACATATGATGGAACATGGAGCTGCGGGAGCTATGATGAGCGGGAGTGGTCCGACGGTATTCGGACTGTTTGATGATAAGGAGAAAGCGGTTGCGGCATATGAGGCGATGCAGGCATCCGGACTGGCAAAGCAGGTTTACCTGACCAGTATTTACAACAACATGAGATAAGCGAAGAAATGGAGGAAAACAGGTTTATGACAGACGATTTGACGCTGAATATGGATGCGTATCTGCCACTTCGGGATGTGGTGTTTAACACACTGCGTGAGGCGATTTTAAAAGGAGAGTTAAAACCCGGAGAGCGTCTGATGGAACTGCAGCTTGCTGCAAAGTTAGGCGTCAGCCGTACACCGATCCGTGAGGCGATCCGCATGTTAGAGCAGGAGGGCTTAGCGGTCACGATTCCGAGAAAAGGTGCGGAAGTCGCCAAGATGACAGAAAAGGATATGGAGGATGTGCTTCAGATCCGTGATGCGTTAGATGAACTTGCAGCATCGATTGCATGTGAGCAGATGACAAAGGAACAGTTAGATACTCTGACGGAAACAATGCATGAGTTTGAGGAATCTACCAAATCAAAGGATTTGAAAAAGATCGCCGCTGCGGATGTGCAGTTTCACGATATTATTTATCAGGCGACCGGCAATCCAAAACTCGTCAATATGCTCAATAATTTGAGAGAGCAGATGTACCGTTACCGTGTGGAATATTTAAAGGATGAGAGAAATTATCCGACACTGATGCGGGAACATAGTGAGATCGTGGAAGGATTGATGACAAAGGATAAGGGACGTGTGACAGAAGCAATGCATAAGCATGTCAAAAATCAGGTTGTGGCGGTCAAGGAAATGATCAGAGAGCAGGAGTAAGGGAGCTTTGTATAATCTGGTTAAAATTGCATAGAATAAGGGAAATGAATTTTTGAGGATAAGCCGTAGCTTATCCTTTTTTAGTTGCCGGGAAATGAGGGATATTATGAAGGAAAAGGTAGCGGTTTCAAAGAGATTAAGTGAGAATATCGCGCAGATGGAGGAGTTTTTTCATGAGTGCGATGATATTAAAAAGAAGGAATTGATGCTTGGCAGGCAGATGGATGTGGCATGTTATCTGACGTTTATTGAGGTGTCGGTGGACATGGGGACTTCGGCACTGAGTGAGGTGCTGAAGTATTTAAAGGGGCTTGGGAAGGAAGAAATTTATCAGGCATTGGAGCAGAATGCGCTGGGAATTTCGGATGCAACTTATTTTGATACGATAGAGGATGCGGTGGACGGGCTTTTGACCGGAGAGGTGATCCTGTTTGTGGACGGATTTGACAGGGCGGTAAAGATACCGGACGACGGTTATCCGAATATGGGGATCACGGAGGCGGATTCTGAAAAGGTCATAAGGGGTTCAAACGAGGGGTTTTGTGATTCGGTAAAACAGAATGCGGCGCTGATTAGAAAGCGTATCCGTTCCCCGAAAGTCAAGGTGAAGCAGAAAAAATGTGGTATGCGCTCGAATACCAATGTTTATCTTGTTTTTATGGAGGATCTGGTGTATCCGGGACTGGTACGGGAGATCGGGCACAGGCTGGAGGGATTTGAGATCGACGGGGTGTTAGACAGTGGTGTGATCGAACAGCTCACTGAGGAGAAGTGGTATTCCCCCATTTCCACAGTTTCAGACGACAGAGCGGCCGGATCGTGCAGCAATGGCTGTTTTGGAGGGAAGGGTGGTTGTGCTTTCTGACAATTCCCCGGTGGGGCTGATCCTGCCGACTGATTATAATTCGTTCATTAAGACGAGCGATGATTATTACAACCGGTGGGAAATCGCAAGTTTCGGCAGGCTTTTGCGCTATGTCGCATCTTTCTTTGCCATGACTCTGCCGGGATTTTATCTTGCCGTGACAAATTTCCATACGCAGATTCTGCCGACGATGCTTCTTTTGTCTTTTGCGGATGCGAGGAGCGGTGTGCCGTTCCCGGCGGTGGTTGAGGTGATTTTGATGGAACTTTCATTTGAACTATTAAGAGAGGCAGGCGTGCGTCTGCCCGGCGCCATGGGAAATACGATCGGTATTGTAGGAGGACTGATCATCGGACAGGCGGCGGTCGAGGCAAATCTTGTCAGTCCGATCGTGGTGATCGTCATCTCATTTACTGCGCTCTGTTCCTTTGCAATTCCAAATGAGGAATTTGCGACGGCATTCCGTCTGTTGAAGTTCTTCTTTATCGGAATGTGTGCGTGGTTAGGCTACTTTGGCATGCTGCTTGGACTGCTCTTTGTACTGATCCATCTTGCGCATTTAAAAAGCTTTGGCATCCCATATCTGATGCCGTTTGTCGGGGCAGATCTGACGGACTATGAAGACGAACGTGATTTCCTGTGGAGATGGCCGATCCGCAAACTGACAAAACGTCCGATTTACGCCAGGCGGGAGGAGCGGGTGAAACTGAAATTGAAATAAGGATGAATGTTTGAAACAAACACCAAATAAAAAGGAGTACAAGGAATTATGTTTTCATCAAACGAAAAAATTTCAGGCCGCCAGGCATTCCGCCTTTTGGTATTTGATCTTTTAGGACTTGGCACGCTTCTGATCCCGGCTGCGGTCGCCGGGTTCTGCGGGCGGGACGGCATTTTCTGCATTATTGTGGGAACAGTGCTTGGACTTTTATTTTTACGCCTTCTGGTGTATGCAGTGGGGGATATGCAGGGCAGCTTTGCAGAATATACGGAAAAAATGTGCGGGACATTTTTCGGAAAGACCATACAGGCGGGATATTTTCTGTATCTGATGCTGTTAGCAGGGTATACGGCGTATCTGTTTTCTGTGACGGTGTTAAACAACCTGCTGCGGGGGGAGTCTTTTTATCTTGTACTGGTGCTGATCCTTGGACTTGTCTGGTATGGGCTGTTAAGCGGGATTGAGGGGCGGGCGCGTGTCTACGAACTGCTATTCTGGGTTATCCTGATACCGCTTTTTATCATGTTAGCGTCCGCACTGGATGAAGTGAAAACAGATTACTGGAATCCTGTATTTTTTACGGGAAAAAGAGATTTTTTTGCGGGAAGTTATTATGTGTTTATCTGTTCGTCACTTATTTTTCTGATTTTGTTTCTGGGAGGGTATCTGCGAAAGCGGGAAAGTCTGATGAAAGTTGGGAGGCTTGCGTTGATTTTTACCGGATGCTTAGAGGCAGGACTTTATCTGATCTTACTGGGGGTGTTTGGTGGTGCTGCGCTCTCAGACATGCAGACTCCGGCGATCACACTGATGAGCACGATCAAAATCACAGGTGGATTTTTTAAAGCGTGCTGATGCATTTATGTTTGGAATCTGGTTTTTTACACTGTATGCACTGCTAAACAGTGCAGTATTTTATGCAGAAATGTTATTAAATGGTTTATATCATGCAAAAAAAAGACAGGCATTGTGGAAAAAGTGGGAGCGGGCGGCGGTGTTTGCAGCAGTTTTTGGTGTGGCGGTGTTATTGTATAACTCGAAAGAAAATACCGTGCTGTATGAAAAATTTCTGTGGTATATCGGAACACCATTTCTGGTGCTTGTCCCGGTAGTGTTGGCGATCATACGGTGTGCAGGACAGAGAAAAAAACATCTGAGATCCGGAGCGGTTATTTGTGTCCTGTTAGGACTGATGGGGCTTTCCGGCTGTGCGACGGCAGAACTTGAAGAGCGCAATTTTCCGATCGAGATGGCAGTCAGTGACATGGAGCAGTTTGACAGGGAATGGCTGAATGCCGACAAGTCCGGGAACCGCATGGTGGATTACAGCCACATGAAAGTCATTTTACTGGATCAGAAATTTTTGGAAGATGCCCAAAATATGGATACATTTCTGGAAATCCTGGAAAAAAAGAGTGACGTGCCGAGAAACACCTATCTTGCGGTGGCAGAGGATGCAGAGGCTGTATTAAAATTACAGAAAAATATGGAAGAGTCCGTTGGCACTTATCTTGAAGATTATTTTGAAAATGTGTCCGAGATCAAAAAAACTGCCTATCCGACACTCGGGATGCTTTATCAGGAGCAGGAAAACAAAATGGAAACCCTGTTTATCCCCTATGTGGAAGAAGTGGACCAAAAGCCTGCCGTGACAAAGTATTATGTCTGGAAACGCGGGGAGGCGGAAGGAATGCTTGACAGCCAGACGGCGCTGCTTTCTTTTTTTACACAGAATCAGAAGGAAGAATACGTACTGACACTTGCGGACGGAGTGGATGTGCGTCTGTTTGCACCGCATAATCAGGTTGTTTTTCACAGACAAAAGAAAAACAGATTATCGCAGAAATAAGCTGCAGAGGAGAGATCCTGTATGAAAAACCGGGATGGAGGCAGAAATTGCAGTCTGAATATGGTCAGAATTTAAAATCTGGGGATATAAAAAAGATGTTGGAAAAGGAACTTGAAGATTATTTTCAGCAAACTGCACAGAAAGTGGAAGTCGACTGCGCGAACAGCTATAAAAAACTTGGCGGACAGCGCAGGGACTGGTATCTGCTTTATCAGAAGCAGCCGGAGCAGTATGAAAAAGATATGGAGATCATTTACCGGGTGAAGGTTGACTGGGTAAATATGGGTGAGTGAAAAGGGGATTATTTAACACTGTATAAAAACCCAGATAAGTGGAATACTCCTCCTATCAAACAGAAAAAAGGAGTATTCCAATGAAATTTCCAACCATAAAAACAAAAAAAGATTCCCTCTACATAACCCTGTTTTTTTATTTTCCATCGCCTGCATTGCCGGGTTACGGTATGAGCAGCGGCTTGAGATGCAAAAAAGGCATCGCAGAAAAAAGATCATACGATTTTCATGTGATCGCAAAACAGTGACACGAAGGAGGATCAGGATTTAAAAACTTGCCG
>ENA-OQDM01000347-OQDM01000347.1-human-gut-metagenome-genome-assembly--contig:-NODE-347-length-29033-cov-1.554522_pt1 | contig 29033 bp, 40 predicted proteins | sample MGYA00242772_ERZ504605 | MGnify/ENA primary metagenome ERZ504605 (study PRJEB26092, sample SAMD00036348) | human gut metagenome | host: Homo sapiens | study: EMG produced TPA metagenomics assembly of... | reverse complement strand
TCTGGATACCATGCGTTATTTCCAGAAGGCTATCCGCAGAGCCAATCTTCCGGTTGCTTTTTCCGGTGGATACAGTCCGCATATGATCATGTCTTTTGCCGCACCATTAGGAGTTGGTACGGAAAGTCTGGGAGAGTACTTCGATCTGGAGCTGGCAGAGACAGTTCCTACTTCAGAGATCACAAGACGTCTGGATGCAGTGATGGTAGAAGGGGTACATGTGCTCAGTACCCGTCAGGTTGAGGACGGAAAGGCGGGTAAGGCAATGTCACTGGTGGCAGCAGCCGATTATTATGTAGAATTTCGTCCGGGAAAAGAGCCTGAAATTTCCTGGAAAGATAAAATCAGTGATTTCCTGGCGCAGCCGGAGATCAAAGTAATGAAAAAGACCAAACGAAGCGAAAAGGAAATTGATATTCGCCCGTTTATCTATAAGATGGAACTTCAGGGAGACAAGATCTTTATGATGCTTGCTTCCGCAAGTGCCAATTACACAAAACCGGAACTGGTAACAGATACATTCTTCTCATGGCTTGGCATAGAACTTCCGGAATTTGCTTATTCCATCAAACGTCTGGAAGTATACGCAGATAAAGGAACAGAGGAAGAACATAAATTTGTAACTCTGGAAGCACTGGGTGAAGAAGTTGAGTAAACTGATTATTACCCAAATGAATATCCGGCAGATTCCGTGCTATGTATGTGCGTATGAAGAAGACGGTAAAGTAATGGAACTGCGCTTCGAACCTGTTGGGGAGAAATCTTCTCTTGGAAATATTTATGTTGGACAGATAGAGAATATAGCTGCCAATATCGGTGCTGCATTCGTACAGATTTCTGCCGGGGAAAAATGCTACCTGCAGCTTTCCGATGCTCCAAATGCGATTTATGCTTCTGTAAAAAAAGGTGACCGCCCATTAAAGGCAGGAGATGAAATCCTTGTGCAGATCAGCCGGGAAGCAATGAAGGGAAAACTACCGGCTGTAACCACGAATCTGAATTTTACAGGCAAATATCTGGTTCTTACAACCGGCGATAAGAAATTTGGTCTGTCTTCCAAACTTTCCAATGATGACAGAAGCCGAATCAGTAAGTGGATGGAAGCAGAAGTTAACCGTCCGGATAAAGAGTTTGGTATCATCGTTCGTACAAATGCAGCAGATGCATCAAAAGAAGAAATACTGAAAGAACTGGAATACCTGAAGGGCCTGTATCATAAAGCTGCTGTAGACGGAAGATCCCGTACCTGTTTCAGCTGCGTATATAGAACAGAGCCTTTTTATATCTCTGCAGTCCGCGACGCCAACAGCCGGAACCTGGAAGAGATCATAACAGATATCCCTGAGATATCCCGACAGATTTCTGACTATCTTAACAGTAACAGCCCGGAGGAAAAAGAGAAGCTGCGGTTTTATGATGATAAACTTCTCCCTCTTTACAAACTTTATCGCCTGGAAACTGTCTTAGAAGAAATCCAGCATGAGAAAGTCTGGCTGAACAGTGGTGGATTTCTGGTAATCCAGCAGACAGAAGCCTTCGTATCCATTGATGTAAACAGCGGAAAGTTTACAGGCAAAAAGAAAATGCAGGAAACTTACCGAAAAATCAATTTGGAGGCAGCAAAGGAAATTGCCAGACAGTTACGTCTCAGAAACCTGTCCGGAATTATTCTGATTGATTTTATTAATATGGAAAATCAGGATCATCAGGATGAACTGTTCCATGTCCTGCAGAAATATCTGCGCAAAGATCCGGTAAAGGCAAAAGCAGTGGACATCACTCCACTGCACATCCTGGAACTTACCAGAAAGAAAGTGCGAAAACCTGTGATTGAGGAAATCAGAGAATTATAGTTTGCCATAAAATAATTATGTAAACTAAACGAGCATCTGCAATTCTCATTGATATTTTTCCGTAACTGAATAACTGCTCTGCAGTTTGTATTTTATCACAGATCCTGACGGATACCGGATTGAAATTGTACCTGTAAAATAAAAGAAAAAAATTCAAAGAAATTGAAAAAAACTTATTGACAAATCGAATTTTGTCCGCTATTATAAATGAGATGCCGCACAGAGAGGTACAAGCACCGAAAGGTCACCATATCTGGCGAGTAAAGATTATAGGAGGTGCCACAGATGTACGCAATTATTGCAACAGGTGGTAAACAGTACAAAGTTGCCGAGGGCGACGTAATCAGAGTTGAAAAGCTCGGTGTTGAAGCTGGTGAAACCGTTACTTTTGATAACGTTCTTGCAGTTAGCAATGAAGGTTTAAAAGTTGGAGCTGACGTAGCTAATGCCAGTGTTACCGCTTCTGTAGTTGAAAACGGAAAAGCTAAAAAAGTTATCGTTTACAAATACAAAAGAAAAACTGGATATCACAAGAAAAACGGTCACAGACAGCAGTTTACAAAAGTTAAAATCGAAAAGATCAACGCTTAATCTGGTGTTTGCATGATTACAGTGACAGTCAGTAAGAAGAACAATTCATATGTCAGTTTTACATCCAAAGGGCATGCCGGATATGCAGAAGAGGGATACGACATTATATGTGCCGCTGTCTCTGCTCTGATAATCAATACGGTGAATTCCCTGGAACAGCTGACAGGAGATCAGATTCAGGCAGAAGAGAGTGATGGATTTGTTTCTTTCTCTTTCGTGAAACCTGTTACAAAAGAGGGAACTCTTTTGATGGATTCTCTTGTTCTCGGACTGACAGAAATTGAGAATAGTTATTCTAAACGTTATTTAAAAGTAAAAGTCAGGGAGGTGTAACGACATGATGAAAATGAACCTTCAGTTATTCGCACAATAAAAAAGGGTGTTGGTTCTACAAAGAACGGCCGTGACTCCGAATCCAAGAGATTAGGTGCCAAAAGAGCAGACGGACAGTTTGTTAAAGCTGGAAACATCCTTTACAGACAGCGTGGAACAAAGATTCACCCAGGTGAAAATGTAGGCTGTGGTAAAGATTATACATTATTTGCACTGACAGATGGTGTAGTAAGATTCACCAGAAAAGGACGCGATAAGAAACAGGTTTCTATCGTTCCTGTAGAGGCAGAATAATCAAGTTCAGCGTGAGGCTTCAAATCGTTCAGGTTTGGAGCCTTTCTTTAGATTTAAAATAAAAAGGAGCGACATATGTTTGCAGACAGAGCAAAAATCATCATCCGTTCAGGAAAGGGCGGAGATGGACATGTAAGCTTCCGCCGAGAGCTGTATGTACCGAATGGCGGTCCTGACGGCGGAGACGGCGGAAGAGGCGGAGATGTGATCTTTGAAGTGGATGAAGGTCAGAATACGCTTGGCGAGTATCGCCATAAACACAAATTTAAAGCACAGGACGGTCAGGAAGGCGGGAAAAAACGCTGCCATGGAGCTGATGGTGATGACATTGTTCTGAAAGTCCCGGAAGGAACTGTAATTATGGAAGCACAGTCACGCAAGGTGATTGCAGATATGTCCGGAGAGAACCGCCGTCAGATCGTTTTGAAGGGCGGACGTGGTGGAAAAGGAAACCAGCATTATGCAACTCCTACCATGCAGGTTCCTAAATTTGCACAGCCGGGCCAGCCGGCGCAGGAGCTGGAAGTCCTTCTGGAGCTGAAAGTGATCGCAGATGTTGGACTTGTTGGTTTTCCAAATGTTGGAAAATCCACATTCCTTTCCAGAGTAACAAATGCCCAGCCGAAAATTGCCAATTACCACTTTACAACATTAAGTCCGAACCTCGGTGTAGTGGATACAGCAAATGGTGGCTTTGTTATTGCTGATATTCCGGGACTGATCGAAGGTGCATCCGAGGGAGTTGGTCTGGGCCATGAATTCCTGAGACATATCGAACGTACCCGTGTTCTTGTTCATATTGTGGATGCAGCCTCTACCGAAGGACGTGATCCGGTAGACGATATTCATAAGATCAACAAAGAACTGGAAGCATATAATCCGGACATTGCGGCAAGACCTCAGCTGATTGCTGCAAATAAGATCGATTGTATTTTTGATGACGGTGAGGAGAATCCTATTGACCGTCTTAAGGCAGAGTTTGAACCAAAGGGAATCAAGGTTTATCCAATTTCGGCAGTAACAGGTCAGGGACTGAAAGAACTTCTCTACGGAATCAAGGAACTTCTGGACAGTGTTCCGGCAGAGCGTATCGTATTTGAACAGGAATTCTTCCCAGAGGATGAATTATTTACCGAAAATCTTCCGTTTACAGTTGAGAGACATCCTGAAGATCCGGATATCTTTGTTGTGGAAGGACCTAAGATTGAAAAAATGCTTGGATATACCAATCTGGATTCTGAAAAAGGCTTTGCTTTCTTCCAGCGTTTCCTGAAAGAAGGCGGTATCCTGGAGGAACTGGAAAAAGCAGGTATTGAAGAGGGAAATACTGTCCGTATGTACGGATTTGACTTTGATTATTATAAATAGAAAGGTCTGAAACTATGACAAGCAAACAGAGAGCATACCTGAAAGGTCTTGCAATGAAAATGGAACCGATCATGCAGCTTGGTAAGGGTTCTGTCACACCGGAAAATACAGCGGCTGTTGATGAGGCACTTGCAGCACGTGAACTGATCAAAATCAGTGTACTTCAAAATTGCCTGGATGATCCGCGTCAGATGGCAGAAGTTCTGGCAGAGAGAACACATTCACAGGTTGTTCAGGTGATTGGAAGAAAAATCGTTCTTTACCGTGAAGGAAAAGACAACAAGAAAAAAATCATTCTTCCGTAATACGAGAAGGAGTACAGAGAACAATGGAAACCAGACGTAAAAAAATTGGTATTATGGGAGGAACATTTGATCCGATCCACATCGGTCATCTGATACTGGGGGGAGAAAACATATGAACAGCTTGGCCTGGATAAGATATTATTTATGCCGGCCGGAAATCCTCCTCATAAACAGAACCGGATTGGACGGGCCACAGATGCTCAGAGAGTATCTATGGTAGAAAAAGCAATTTCCGGAAATCCACATTTTGAACTTTCATTGACCGAAATGAATGATAAAGGATTCACATATACCTACCATACACTGGAAACACTGAAAGAACAAAATCCGGACACCGATTATTATTTTATTATCGGAGCGGATTCTCTGTACGATTTTTCCTCATGGAGAGAGCCGGCAAGAATATGTAAAGCCTGTACGATTGTTGTAGCAGTACGTGATCATGTGCCGGTTGAGAAACTTAATGAACAGATGACATATTTGTCTGAACGGTATAATGGCCGATTTATCAGCCTGAATACACTGAATATAGATATTTCAAGTCAACTGCTGCGCAAGTGGCATCAGGAGGGTAAGAGTCTCCGGTATTATGTGCCAGATGCAGTAGCTGATTATATAGATAAAAATCACATTTATCACATAACAGAGGGAGTTGGCCACAACAATGTCTGATTACGATTTCATAAAAATGCAAAAAAAACTTGCCAAATATCTTGATGAAAACCGCTATGAACATACTTTAGGAGTTATGTTTACCTGTGCTTCTCTTGCGATGGTACACGGATATGACCTGAAAAATGCTCAGGTGGCCGGCCTGCTTCATGACAGTGCAAAATGTATTCCAAATAAAAAAAAGTTAAAGATATGTGCAGAACACCATATTCCGGTCAGTGATTTTGAAAAAGAACATCCGTTTCTTCTTCATGCTAAACTGGGGGCATATATTGCAAAGGCAAAATATAATGTCACAGATAAGGAGATTCTTTCTGCAATCACATATCATACAACAGGTAAACCGGATATGACTATGCTGGAAAAAATTGTTTATATTGCAGATTATATCGAGCCGGCACGAAATAAAGCACCAAGGCTTACAGAAATCCGCAGACTGGCATTTGAAGATCTGGATGAGTGTATGTATCAGATTCTGAAAGATACGTTGTCTTATCTGGATGAAAATCCAAATGATGTAGATTCAGCAACTAAAGATGCGTATGCTTATTATACAATGCTACATGAGGACAGGCTGAAAATTCGAAAACAGGCCTGATCCGGAAAGGAAACATGTTTATGAACAGAGAACAGGAAATGGTAAGCATTGCCTGCAAAGCAATTGATGATAAAAAAGCACTGGACATAAAGGTAATTGATATCCGAGAGGTTTCTGTGATCGCGGATTATTTTGTGATTACAAGCGGAAGCAATCTGAACCAGGTGCAGGCAATTGTAGATAATGTTGAGGAACAGCTTGGAAGAGCTGGATTTGAACCAAAACAGATTGAAGGAACAAGAAATTCAAACTGGATTCTTATGGATTATGGTGATCTTATTATTCATGTGTTTGATGAAGAAAATCGTCTTTTTTACGATCTTGAAAGAATCTGGAGAGATGGAAAAGAACTGGATGTTTCAGAATTTTTGAAATAAGTTAACTGTAAAAAAAATATGTAAACCATAGATGGTGAAAAACAGGAGTATATCGGAAAATAATCTGATATACTCCTGTTTTTTATTCGTATAAACGAAAAACACCAAATACTTTACCAAGAATTTTGAGATTATCATGTACAAGAATCGGTTCCATTGAATCATTCTCCGGCTGCAGGCGATAATAACCGTCTTCTTTGTAAAAAGTCTTAACTGTGGCAGAATCTTCTACCAGTGCAACTACAATATCTCCGTTAGAAGCAGAACTCTGTTGTCTGACCAGAACCTGATCACCGTCAAAGATGCCGGCATTGATCATGCTGTCACCTTTTACTTTAAGCATGAAGCTCTGCGCATTTGGCATATATTCTGCAGGAACCGGAAAATATCCTTCGATGTTTTCAACGGCAAGCATAGGCTGACCGGCTGCAACGGTTCCTACCAGAGGTACATTTACAACTTCTCTGCGGACAAGGTTAAAATTATCATCAATGATTTCAATTGCACGTGGTTTCGTGGCATCTCTGCGTATATAACCGTTTTTTTCGAGAGCTTCCAGGTGAGAGTGAACAGAAGAAGTAGACTTCAGATTAACTGCCTCACAAATCTCCCTGACTGCTGGGGGAAATCCTCTGTTAAGAATCTCATTTTTTATATAATCCAGAATCTCCTGCTGTTTCTTGCTGATTCTGCCGTATGCCATAGAAAATACCTCCTGATTCACGATCATTCTGATTAATAAAAAGTATAACATACCTTTTTCGTAATAGCAAACAAATATTCGGAAAATATGTTCGCACTGAATAATTTCCCCTTTTTCTTGTCAGATGAAGGTGAAAATGGTACAATACCTTAGTATGTAATTTAGTTAAAAGAATAAAGGAGGCATTTTTTTGCCTGATAAGGATAAACATTTTGCAGATAATGCAGGAATATTAAAAGAAGATCAAAAGTGTGTTGGGGTTGAATATTGGTACAATGCTGTTTGGAGCTCTGTTTCTCTATATGCTGTTCAGCGTTGTTTTGTATCTGACATCTTCCAACATTGAATCATATCTGGTCATTGCCGGACCTCTTTCCAGAAATGAAACCTATACGGGACTTGCGATACGGACGGAGAAAGTATATAAGGCAGAGACAGGGGGATATGTCAGTTATTATGCCCGGGAAGGTAGCAAGATTAATGCCAACGGCGTGGTATATGGTATCAGCAGTTCACAGAAGACAGAATCGTCTGCTGAACTGAGTTCAGATGATCTTTCTGCAATTCGCAGTCAGATGTTGAGCTTTTCAAAGGGATATAACCCGAGCAAATTTAATAATACATACAGCTTTAAATATAATCTTGAGGGAAGTATCTTACAGTATGCAGGGGTAAGTGGTACTTCATCGGATTCCGGGGTTGTAAGCTATGGAGGGCAGACACTCAGCAAAGCAGAACAGGATGGAATTATTTTGTATTCGACAGATGGATACGAAAATAAAACAGCGGATACCCTTACGGCAGAAGACTTTGACCAGAATTCTTATCATGAAACAGATCTTAAGACACACGATGCTGTTTCAGCTGGGGACAGTCTTTATACGTTGGTTTCGGATGAGAACTGGAGCCTGATGATTCCGTTGAGTGAGAAGCAGGCGGCAAAGCTCGCTGACCGTACGGTTGTGCGTGTGAAATTTCTGAAAGATGATATGACTCAGAGTGGAGATTTCAGTATTGTTGAGATTGATGGAGCTAAGTATGGCAAGATTGATTTTAACAAGGGTGTGATTCGCTATGCCTCAGATCGTTTCCTGGAAATAGAACTTGTAACAAATACAGTCACTGGATTGAAAATTCCATTGTCATCAATTGTTACAAAGGAATTTTACCTGATACCTTCTGATTATGCGACAACAAATGAAGACAGTCAGGAAACAGGTTTCATGGTCCTTGGCAAAGATAAAAGCGGAAACGAGACACGTACATTTGTAAATCCGTCTATTTATGCAAGCATAGAGGATGGAAGCCAGGATACAGAGGATGAAAGTAAGAAAAAATATCTGTATTATGTTGATCAGAAGTCATTTAAAGAAGGTGACGTGATCATCAGCCAGAAAGATCAGAGCCGCTATGTAGTCAGTGATGTCGGTGTACTTGAGGGTGTATATTGTATCAACCAGGGGTATGCCGTATTTCGCAGAATAGAGATACTGGATCAGAATGAAGAATATGCGATCGTTTCAAAAAATACAGCATATGGTCTGGCGAGGTATGATCATATTGTACGAAATGCTGATAAAGTAGATGAGGAAGAAATTTTATATTAAAAGGTAAAATGATTAATAAAGAATTTTATACGAATCAGGAGGCTTATAAATTATGATAACAGAAAATCTTGAACAGGTTCGCAAAAACATTGAGGAAGCATGCAGGGCAGTAAATCGTGATCCGGGAGAAGTGACGTTGATTTCTGTAAGTAAGACGAAACCGGTGTCTATGCTTCAGGAAGCGTATGATGCAGGTTCAAGAGACTTTGGAGAAAATAAGGTTCAGGAGATCATGGATAAATATCCACAGCTCCCGTCAGATATTCGCTGGCATATGATCGGACATCTGCAGAGAAATAAAGTAAAATATATTGTAGACAAGGTTGCACTGATTCATTCTGTAGATTCTCTGAGACTTGCAGAAACAATTGAAAATGAAGCTGCAAAACATAATGTGACAGTTCCGATACTTATTGAAGTAAATGTAGCACAGGAGGAGAGTAAATTCGGCCTGAAAACAGAAGAAGTTCTTTCGCTTGTGGAATCTGTGGCAGCATTGCCGCATATAAATATAAAGGGCCTGATGACGATTGCTCCATATGTCGAAGATCCGGAAGAGAATCGTGGGATTTTCCGCCAATTGAAGAAATTAAGTGTTGACATTGCGGCCAAAAACATTAATAATGTTAATATGAGTGTTTTGAGCATGGGTATGACCGGAGATTATCAGGTTGCCGTGCAGGAGGGCGCTACGATGGTTCGGGTTGGAACGGGTATTTTCGGTGAACGAGACTATTCGCATTGAGCCATAAGACAAATAGGATTGGAGATTAAAATGAGCGTTTTAGATAAACTTTTAGATGCCGTAAAACTTAATGATGATTATGATGAAGATGATTATTTAGATGATGATCTTCTTGACAGTGATGACGATGATTTCCTGGATGATGATCAGGAGGATAAGCCTGTAAAGAAATTTTCCAGAAATTCTCTAAAAAAGCTGATGACGAAGAGGTTGATGATTTTGATGATGAAGAACCGGTTGCAGCTGCACCGAAACAGCCAGTCAAAACTGTTTCCATACCAAAAGTATCTGTCAAACAGGACAAGCCGGTACGAAGTACTTCATCCAAGATCACTCCAATGCGAAGCAGCAGAAAGGGATCACAGGCAGCAAATATGGAAGTATGTGTAATCAGACCTACATCGATGGAAGATACTCGTGAAATTGCAGATACATTAGTAGACAATTCTACAGTTGTATTGAATCTTGAAGGACTTGATATGGAACTTGCACAGAGGATTATCGATTTTACATCCGGTGCATGTTATTCTCTGGGTGGAAGCCTGCAGAAGGTATCCAGCTATATCTTCATTCTTGGACCTTACAATGTGGATATTACTGGTGATCTTCAGAATATTCTTGGAAGTAATCCGGTACCGTCTGTAAGAGCAGGATATTGATTAACACAGGGTATTGATTAACAATGGAAAAAGACGAATTCTTTATCAAGAGAATCCGGGAACTGGCAAATCTCTCTTATCAGAGAGATATTGTCACTTTTCGATTTCTTATTTAAATGAACAAAATATCATAAATGACCGTAAAAATCAAATGCCAGGCGTAGTTATGGAATGTTTTGGCGGTTACGAACAGGCAGAGCGTCAGATGGTAGCATTTCATCCTGATGCTCTTTTATTTCCATGGAAGTATCCTATTAAATGCCTGAAGGCAGAACCACTTGCTGCGAAATTTTCAGAGGAACTGACGCATCGTGATTTTCTGGGAGCAGTTCTCAATTTGGGAATCGAGCGTGCTGTGATAGGAGATATTCTTGTACAGAAACATACTGCATGGATATTCTGTCACGAAAAAATTGCAGATTATATCATAGAAAATCTGACCAGAGTACGCCATACGACTATGAAACTTTCTATGGTGGATAATCCGGAACATATACCGGAGCCGGAATTTCAGGAGATCAATGGCACATGTGCTTCCGTACGTCTGGATGCACTGATTGGACTGGCTTTTCAGACTTCAAGAAACAGTATGGTTCCTTTCATAGAAGGCGGTCAGGTATTTGTAAATGGAAAATTAATTACATCGAATGGATATGAGCCAAAAGATGGAGATATTATTTCGGTACGTGGTAAGGGGCGATTTCGGTATGAGGGCGTTTCCAGACAGACAAAAAAAGGACGGAACAGTGTGAAACTGCTGCGTTATCAGTAAGGATCAGGAGGACTAAGATATGGGCACAGATGCATTACAGGTCAGAAGAAACGGAGATTTTTACTATCCGATCTATTTTGAGGATGGGTTTGAGAAACTTGCGGACGCAATTCGGACAGAGGGACTGGAGAACAGAAATTTTTGTATTGTAACAGATACGAATGTGGCACCGCTTTATGCGGCAGAGGTACAGAAAGTTCTTTCACCAGTAGCTTCCAAAATATCTGTGTTTACATTTGAAGCAGGTGAAAAAAGCAAAAATCTGAATACAGTACAACAGCTTTATAAAGTACTGATCGAGGAAAAACTGGACCGTAAGAGTCTGATCATTGCGCTTGGAGGCGGTGTGGTAGGTGATCTTGCAGGATTTGGTGCGGCAACATATCTTCGCGGTATCGATTTTATTCAGGTTCCTACAACACTTCTTTCTCAGGTGGACAGCAGTGTTGGAGGTAAGACCGGAGTAGATCTGGAGCAGTATAAAAACATGGTAGGTGCTTTCCATCAGCCTCGTCTTGTTTATATGAACCTTCACACATTGCGTTCTCTTCCGGCAGAACAGTTTGCCTGTGGCATGGGAGAAGTCTTGAAGACAGGGCTTATCTGCGACGGAGACTTTTATCAGTTTGTGTGTGCGGAGCAGGAAAAAATACAGCAGTTGGATACAGCACTTCTGAAGAAAATGATTCGTCGCTGCTGTGAGATCAAAGCAGGTGTTGTAGAACGTGATCCAAAAGAGCAGGGAGAACGTGCATTGCTTAATCTTGGTCATACGATTGGCCATGCAGTAGAAAAACTCATGGATTTTAAACTCTTGCATGGCCAGTGTGTTGCGATCGGGCTTATTGCAGCTGCAAAGATTTCTTTGAACAGAGGACTGCTTACAGAAAAAGAATATCAGCAGATCATACAGGGCTGTGAGTCTTATCGGCTTCCAACGTACATCGAGGGATTGCGTGCGGGAGATATTCTTGCTGCGACTAAAAAAGGACAAGAAAATGGAACAGGGACAGATTAAATTTGTTCTTATGAAGGGCCTTGGAGGCAGTTTTATTGATCGTACCGTGACAGATCAGGAATTGCTGGAGGGAATTCAGGAGATTCTTCGATGAATAAAAAGAAAGCTTCTTTTATCTGTTTTTGGTGTGGTTTACTGGAATTATATTACTCATAGTGGCAGATCAGGCAGCAAAATACTGGGCAGTATCAAAATTAAAGGGCACATCCGGGATGACGCTTATTACGGGTGTGCTGGAGTTGCAGTATCTGGAAAACAGAGGAATGGCATTTGGCATGCTTCAGGGACGTCAGATGCTTTTTCTTGTACTGTGCATAGCTTTTTGTGCTGTAATGTTGTGGCTTTTCTTCAGAATTCCCAAAACAGGATATTACATTCCACTGATTCTGGCAGGTGGTATTCTGACAGGAGGTGCGGCAGGAAATTTTATTGACCGGGCATTTCGAGGATATGTTGTAGATTTTATTTATGTTTCTTTGATCGATTTTCCGATATTTAATCTTGCAGATATCTATGTTGTATGTGGCGGCATTGCATTGGTGATACTCGTTCTTTTCCACTACAGAGATGAGGATTTTGATTTTATTAAAAAATAAAGGATGACTTATGGAAAAACTAGAATTTAATATAGATTCTTCAGAAAAAAGCGTCAGAATCGATAAGTATCTGGCAGAGTGCTGTCCGGATCTTTCGCGTTCTTATCTGCAGAAGCTGCTGAAAGATGGAGCGGTTTCTGTGAATACCCGTATTGTTAAGGCAAATTATAAAACACAGCCAGGAGATCATGTTATTTTAAATATCCCGGATCTGCAGACACCGGATATAAAGCCGGAGAACATTCCGTTGGATATTCTGTATGAGGATCAATGGCTTATGGTTGTAAATAAGCCTAAAGACATGGTCGTACATCCAAGTGCAGGACATATGGAGGGAACGCTGGTTAATGCTGTAATGGCACATTGTGGAGATAATCTCTCCGGAATCAATGGAGTTATGCGTCCTGGTATCGTTCATCGTATCGATAAAGACACTACGGGGGCTCTTTTGATCTGTAAGGATGATATGGTGCACAGAAACCTTGCAGAACAGCTTAAGGAACACAGTATTAAAAGACGATATCGCGCAATTGTTCAGGGAAATATCAAAGAAGATGAAGGGACTGTAGACGCACCGATCGGGCGTCATCCGATCGATCGTAAGAAGATGGCGATCAACCATAAAAATGGAAAAGAGGCAGTCACACATTATAAAGTCCTGGAGCGTTTTGGTCAGACTACGTATATTGAATGTCGTCTGGAAACAGGTCGTACGCATCAGATTCGTGTACATATGGCAAGTCTGGGACATCCACTCCTTGGAGATACGGTCTATGGATCTTCTAAAAATCCTTATCATCTTCAAGGACAGGCACTTCATGCAATGATTCTTGGATTTATACATCCGGTAACTGAAGAATATATGGAGTTTGAGGCTCCGATTCCGGAATATTTTTCAAAACTTTTGGATAAATTGAGAAAATAGTTGGAATTCTTTTGAAAATATTGTATAATAGTAACATGATTTTTGCAGAAGGGAGTGTATATTATGAACAGTACAAGCTCAATTATTACAATCGGACGTGAATATGGAAGTGGCGGAAGACAGATTGGACAGGAGGTTGCTAAATACTTCGGAATTAAATGTTATGATAAGGAACTTCTGGAACACGCTGCCAATGACAGCGGAATCTGCAAAGAGCTGTTTGAACACCATGATGAAAAACCAACCAATAGTTTTCTGTATTCTCTTGTAATGGATACATATTCTTTTGGATATTCTTCATCCGGATTCTCAGATATGCCAATGAATCACAAAATTTTTCTGGCACAGTTTGATGCAATTAAGAAACTGGCAGGTGAGGGACCTTGTGTAATGGTAGGACGTTGTGCAGATTATGCACTGGCAGACTGGAATGATTGTTTCAGTATTTTTGTGCATGCGGATCTTGACTGGAGAATCAACAGAATTGCATCCAAACATGGAAAAACTCCAAAAGAAGCAAAAGATATGATTACAAAAACTGACAAGAGCAGAGCCAGTTATTATAATTACTATACCAAATAAGAAATGGGGAGCTGCACGGAGCTAATATTCTTGCATAGACAGCGGTAAGCTTGGTATTGATTATGCAACTGAGGCAATAATTGAATCCATTAAAATTTTTGACAGAACCAAAATATCCAAATAATAAACAGGATATTTTAAGCCCTGTTACAGGAGTTCTACAGAAATGAGCTGTCCTGTACAGGGCTTTTCTTAGCTGTTTGCACATGGTATAATAAAAATAAAACAGATATATAAATATAGATCCGGGAGGAAGAAAATGCGTCTTGTAATACAACGTGTACTTCAGGCAGAGGTACAGGTAAATGAAAATACGGTAGGAAAGATAAATAAAGGTTTGCTTGTCTTTGTGGGAGCAGGTCATGAAGATTCCAGAGAGGTGGCGGATAAATACTTAAAAAAACTGCTTGGACTGCGTATTTTTGAAGATGAAAATGGAAAGACTAATCTGTCCTTAAAAGATGTAAATGGAGAACTTTTGATGGTTTCACAATTTACGCTGTATGCAAACTGCAAGAAGGGAAACAGACCAAGTTTTATTGAAGCGGGTGAACCACATATGGCGGAGGAATTATATGAATATATGATTCAGGAGGCGAAAAAATCAGTACCTGTTGTAGAACATGGGATTTTTGGAGCAGACATGAAGGTATCATTGATCAATGATGGACCTTTTACGATTATATTGGATGAAAAAATATTATAAATTTTTCAGTTAAAATAATTAGACAGAAAGAAGAATTTTAATGCGTCAGGAAAAGTTTAAAATGGAACGCCAGGGACTGATTCATATTGGTGATGAAGTTGAAATCTCGGAGTTTCAATCATATATGAATTACAGTTATATTATCGAACCGGCTGTAGCCATGTCAGGATGTTATAAAAATTCAGAACGAATCAAGTCAACACATGGAATCATAAAAAATATCGAACATACGCCAAGAGGATTTATTGTAACAGCGGAATTTGAGGAATAAAAGAACTGAAAATTATAAACGAAAATGTTTTACCAAATGTCAGATATGGAAAAATCAGAAAAATCCCTGAATATGGCCTTTGAAAGAGTTATCTATATCTATACGACAAACCCGAGTTTTTCATATAGATGAGAAGGGCTCTTTCGATAAATGCCATAATTAATCCCTTTGTAAATCCATTTTTATAGTTCTTATAGTTTCTTTTATATTGAAGGGGAAATTTAATTTTATGAGCGATAAAAAAACAACTTACCGTGAACATACAGATATGGAAAATACATTAAAGCTTCGTCAGGTTCTGGCAACGCTGCCTCCATTCTGTAAAGATTATTTCCGGGCAATTGACACGACCACAACTGCCAAAACAAGAATTTCTTATGCATATGACATTCGAATTTTTTTCCAGTTTCTTCTGGATGAAAATCCTGCATTCAAAGATCATGCCATGACTGATTTTACGGTTGATGTTCTCGACCAGATTAAAGCTGTCGATCTTGAGGAATACCAGGAATATCTGAAATTATATCAGTCAGGTGATAAAACAGAAACAAATGGTGAACGTGGCCTGAAAAGAAAAATCTCCGCTTTGAGGAGTTTTTATGCCTATTATTACAAACGTGAAATGATCCATACGAATCCTACAGTGCTTATTGATGTACCGAAAATCCATGAAAAAAGCATTATTCGTCTGGATACTGATGAAGTTGCCATGCTTTTGGATTATATAGAACACTGTGGCGATACACTTACCGGCCAGAAACGTGTGTTTTATGAAAAAACAAAAGAACGCGATCTGGCAATCGTTACATTGCTTCTTGGAACCGGAATCCGTGTTTCCGAATGTGTCGGACTGGATATTGAAGATGTAGATTTTAAGAATAATGGAATCAAAGTCACCCGAAAGGTGGAAATGAAATGGTTGTTTATTTTGGGCCTGAGGTAGAAAAAGCACTCAAAAGATACCTGGAGGTCCGTGAGGGAATCACTCCCCTTGCCGGTCATGAGCACGCTCTCTTCTATTCTGCCCAGCGCAAACGTATGGGCGTACAGGCGGTTGAGAATATGGTAAAAAAATATTCCAGACAGATTACGACGACCAAGAAAATTACGCCGCATAAGCTTCGAAGCACCTATGGTACCGCACTGTACCAGGAAACGGGCGATATTTACCTTGTAGCGGACGTTCTGGGACATAAGGATGTCAATACTACTAAGAAGCATTACGCAGCCTTAGACGATGCCAGACGGCGTCAGGCGGCAACCGCAGTTAAATTAAGAGAAGAATAAAGATTGGGGACGGTTAGTGGCTCTTTAAAGCCACTAACTCCGTCCCCAATGGTTTATCCGGCAAGATGAAGGACTTCGATCAGGAAGATCCAGCTTAATCCATAATAGGAAATTACAGCTACAAGGTCATTGATGGTTGTGATCAGCGGACCGGAAGCAACTGCCGGGTCAATATGGATTTTTTTGAAAAACAATGGAATGCAGGTACCTACGGCGCTGGAAATCAGCATTGCGAGAAGCAGGGATAAACCAATGCATCCAGATACTGCATATGCAAATATAAGGGTTTTGCCTTTGATAATATAAATGTACAGACCGATCAGTGCAAATGACATTAAACCAAGTACACCACCATTGCAGAGACCAATCTTCATTTCTTTAAATACAAGTTCAAATTTCTGTTTGGCTGTCAGGGATTCGTCCATAAGAACACGGATCGTTACCGCCAGGGACTGTGTACCAACGTTACCGGCCATATCCAGGATCAGAGACTGGAAACACATGATGATCGGCAGATTGGTAACAACCTTTTCAAATATACCAACAACTGAAGATACGATCATACCGAGAGCAAGAAGAATGACCAGCCATGGCATTCTTTTTTCATACTTTCCCTGAGCGGTTCATTAAGATCCTCTTCCGCTGTCAGACCAGCCAGCTTTGCGTAGTCATCTCCCATTTCATCATCGACAAGATCTACGATGTTAGCAGAGGTGATAACACCAAGAAGACGATTGTCGTTGTCGAGTACCGGGATAGAATCTTCGGAATAATCTTTCAGATCCTCGATACATTCATCAATCAGATCCGTACCATATACGTAAGGATAAGAAGTAACGATCAGTTCTTCGAGTGGATGATCGCGTCTGGCAATGATCAGATCTTTCAGATCAATGGCACCATAAAACTCTTCAGATGCAGTAATAACAAAAATAGTAGAAATATTGTCATTTTTAGCAGCCTGAGAAACCAGTTCAGTCATGGCTTCTTTGACAGTAAGATTCTCGTGGATGACAATATAATTTGTTGTCATACGGCTACCGATTTCATCTTCATCGAAAGAATTGATCATTTCGATGTCGTGACGAACTTCGTCATCCAGTAATTCAATGAAGATTTTTCGTTTTGAACGATCAAACTGCTGCAAAACATCGGATAATACATTTGTATCCATTTTTGATAAAATTGCAGCGGCTTTTCGGATATTCATTTCCTCCAGATATTTAACAACATCTGCTTCTTCCGTATATTCAAAAATATCGGAAATAGTATCCATATCCAGAATTCTATATAACTTGCAGCGTTCTGCCGGGCTCAGCTTTTCTAATATATCAGCAATATCATTTTCATGATAATCCTGAAGACGCTGACACAGAACTGCCGGTGACGCATTGCTTTTTACTACTTCCAGAATCTCACTGGTGTAGTCCTGCACTCTTTTTTCCATGCAGTATCCCTCCTGTTCTTTTATTTATCCGAACACAAATAAGGCATGCCTTTTTAAGTTAAAAACAACATGTCATATTGGGTTTTATTAATTGTGTTCATGGGATCTGTTAACAGGATAAAAGAGTATCTGAATAAAAATCAGATCTATAAGAAATAGAAAAGAAAAACAGACAAATTAAAACAGAATGTGATAAAAAATGATTCCATCACATCCTATGCAGCTCTTTCGTCCTGTGCGACAACTTCGCCCGTGAGAATCACAATTATCCATTCTGTTCACCTGCCTTTATACTATAATTTTTAAATCAATGTAATGGCTCTTTATTAGTCAATTACTTAGCCGACAAACATTATAACCTCAAATATGACCAAAAGTCAATGAAACTAGTGTTAAAAAATAGTTAAGATTATATCTAATTTATTTCGCACTTAATTCCCTCAGATCTTCAATCAATGGGCGCCGAACCTTTTGACGGGTCATTTCAAGGATATGAAGTGGCGTGATATCAATTGCTTTGCATTTGACCGGGTCTTTGCGGAGATATTTCTGAAGAACATGAAAAAGTTCATCCTGATGATCCGGGTTTTCCATATTGATAAAATCAACCAGAATGATCCCGGAGAGATTTCGAAGTCGAATCTGACGGGCAATTTCAGCAGCGGCTTCAAGATTTATTTTACGGTAAGTCTCTTCTGCTTTTTTCTTTCCAGTATATTTGCCACTGTTGACATCAATGGAAACAAACGCCTCCGTCTGCTGGATAACAAGAAAACCTCCACTTTTCAGCCAGATCTTTTCATGGCATACTTCATCGATCGCACCCTCCAGACTGTAAAGCTTATATAGTGGAAGTAATTTATCCTGATACAGCTTAAGAATCTCCAGTTTATCCGGCTGAAATTCGCTGAGATAAGCGAAGATCTTTTCATGTATTTCAGGAATATCAGTAACAATCTCATCCAGATCTCTGGTATAGACATCGCGAACTGCTGCCAGATAAAATGGTTCTGCTTCATATAGAAGACTGTAACAGGTACGGTTCCGTCCATGAACGGCAACTTTTTCATATTGTTTTTTCAGCATTTCCAATTCATGAAAAAATTCTTCTTTGGAAGCTTCTGCAGCATTTGTACGGGCAATGATGCCATACTCACGTTCCGGCAGGCTACGTTCTTCTTCCAGCCATTTATTCAGAAGACTGCTCTCTTCCTTGGAAAGTTTGTTGGAAAAACCTATTTTTCGATTTCCTGTAGTCAGAACAAGATATTTTCCTGAAAAATTCAAATTTGCGGTCAGTGCAGGAAGTTTCCCCTTCATGGCTTCACGGTTGACCTGAACCAGAAGCTGGTCTCCAGGACGCAGGGGCTGATCTGTTTTTCGACCATCTGTGTAAATGGCATTCGTACACTGATTCAGAGGCAGATAGCCATTTACGGAATCGCTTAAACGGACAAAAGCCGCCTGAATATTGGCGGCAATGTTTTCAACTTGTCCTACATAAATATTGTTAAGAGTATTTTTTTTCCCGGAAGGCTCCAGACGAAGTTCAATTACCTTCTGGTTCTGGACGATTGCACAGACGGTACAGGGACTTCGTTAAGAAGCATTTCTGTAATGATCAGCTTATTCAACTTCTTCACCTAATGATTCCATAGAAACGAGTTTCAGATGTTCTTCATCACCTTTGTTGGCATAAATCTCACGACGTTCGATCATGTATGCAAATGGAAGCGGTTCCTCATCCATCCAACGAAGGAAAGTGTCCATGACAAGTTCCGGTTTGGTGTAGTTGGAACTTGCAGAAGCAAGCTGCATGAAAACACCTTCACCGTCTAAATGCATTTCATAAATATATGGACGGATGTCTACCGTTTTTTCACTGCGTTTAGTTTTCTTGGTTACAATGATCTCTTTCTGGGAAAGAAAATCATCCAGTCCGGCACGCCAGTCTACAGCAGGTTCTTTTCCTTCGCGGAACTGTATAAAATAATCGGCAGCAGCTACCAGAGCCATAGCGGTACTTGCCTTACCGTCTTCTACCTGACGCGCAGAGCAAATGGACACACCCTCTGCCATAACGGCATTGAGACGGTCTTCAATCTCTTTTGTTGGAACAGTTTCAGTAAGCTCCATATCGAAGTACTCACCAAGACTGGTTGTACCAACACCAAGAGGTGCCGCAAAAGACATGATCATATGCGGGCTGTAGCCACCGGAGAATGCAACCGGAAGTTCAGCACGGCGGATAGCTTTCTGGAAATAACGCATGGTATCCAGATGACCGACAAATTTCATATGCCCGGTTTTGGCAAACTTAATTCTTACTTTCACAGCACACACCTCCTTTGTATTTAAGTACACCACAGCCAGAGCATTTCTGACGGCAGTTTGGTGTAACAGTTTCTGCTTTCGCCTGTTCCCATTCACGGATCAGGAATTTTTTGGTAACACCTGCATCAATGAAATCCCATGGAAGAATCTCATCCGTGCTGCGTTCACGGAGTGTATAGAACTCAATATCCACACCGGTTTCTTTAAAGGCTTCTTTCCAGATGTCATAGTGGAAGCTTTCAGACCATGCGTCATAAAGAGCACCTTTTTCATATGCTTTAAGGATGACATCTGCACAGCGGCGGTCACCTCTTGCAAGGAAACCTTCCAGTACGGTTACATCAGGTTCATGCCAGTTATAACGGATGCTTCGCTGGTTCAACTGAGAACGAATCTCATTCTTAACAACTTTAGCTTTTTCGATAAAGTCTTCTTCACGGAACATTGGTGCCCACTGGAACGGGGTGAACGGTTTTGGCACAAAGAAAGAAGTGCTGACATTGATCTGTACTTTTCCTTTACGCTGCTCCTTTGGAACAACTTCATAATAGGTCTCGGCAATCTTCTGGGCAAGATGTGCGATGCCCTTCATATCATCTTCTGTTTCAGTAGGAAGTCCAAGCATGAAATAAAGCTTAACCTGATTCCATCCGCCCTTGAAAGCTTCACCGGCGCCGTGCAGGATAATCTTCTTCCGTAAGTCCTTTATTAATAACATTACGAAGACGCTGAGAACCTGCTTCCGGAGCAAAAGTGAGGCTGCTTTTTTTGACATCCTGAACTTTACTCATAACATCGAGAGCAAATGCATCGATTCTAAGAGAAGGCAGAGAAATATTGACTGCCTCATCACGGAATTCATCAATCAGGAAGTTCACGATCTCTTTCAGGTGACTGTAATCACTGGAACTTAAAGAACTTAAAGAGATTTCTTCATGACCTGTCTTCTGAAGCATGATTCTTGCAGATTCTTTTAATGTCTCGATATCACGTTCTCTTGTAGGACGGTAGATCATGCCAGCCTGGCAGAAACGGCATCCGCGGATACAGCCACGCTGGATTTCCAGAGTAACACGATCCTGTGTTGCCTTGATATGAGGAACGACCGGAGCTTCCAGTTTATTATAATCTTTATCCATGTCGATCACGAGCTGTTTTTCAATCTTTTCCGGTACATTTTCATATTTAGGCTGGAAGGATTCAATGGTACCATCTTCTTTATAAGTAACTTCATAGAGAGAAGGTACATAAATACCTGGAATCTGTGCTGCTTTCAGAAGGAAATCCTGTCTGCTGCCACCGGCCTTCTGGTTTGCTTTGTAAGCGTCAAAAAGTGCTCCATAAACCATTTCACCCTCTCCGATATAGAAAAGGTCAAAGAACGGTGCAAGTGGCTCAGGATTGTATGCACACGCGCCTCCGCCGATCACCAGCGGATCATCCTCTGTACGTTCTTTTGCAAGAAGTGGGATTCCACTGAGATCCAGTAACTGGAGAACGTTTGTATAGCACATTTCATATCCGAGAGTGATACCAAGGAAATCAAATTCCTTTACCGGATCCTGAGATTCCAGAGTAAATAACGGAATGTGTTCTTCACGCATGATCTTATCAAGGTCTGTCCACGGTGAAAAGAGACGCTCGCACCATACGTCGTCTCTTTTGTTGAACATATCATATAAGATCATCATTCCGAGGTTGGACATACCAATCTCATAGACATCCGGGAATGCCATTGCAAAACGGATATCGACATCCTCTTTGTTTTTCATAACTGCATTGACTTCACCACCGATGTAACGGGCAGCTTTATCAATCTGCAGAAGTATTTCATCGCGCAATGCTAATTTTCTCATAGTTTTCCTTTCGAGGTTGTTATATAACTGGTTACATGAAGAAAATTTCGCAACAAAATTTATCGCAGCGACATTTCTTCACAGTATTCCTATTATATATGCTTTACAAAAGGAATTCAAGCCAAAAAGGGTACAAACTCAAGAATGTATAACTCAAGAAGCTCTTTTTCGTTTACATTCCACTTGCACATTATCCGGATCCAAGAATATTCCAGGTATTTTCAATCACATCAAGGTAATATACCTGATTATCACTGACTGCGTAATGATTTTTTGACTTCCATATGATCGTCCAGGTCTTTTCCGAGAACGAATACTCTGCATTCTTTGTCATCGATCATATCTTTGTTTCCGGTATACCATACAAAGAATCCCAGTCCCAGATAGTAGCTGACCTCATCTGTAGAACATAGAAGTTCATAAGCGTTTTGTACTGTATCGCTGTAATAATCCTCGTAGTAATCTTCGGGAAGGTTACTTTCCATACAGTTGTCAGAACCATTATGTCCATAATCGTAATCATGGTAAATTGAAAAGTCATAACAGCGCTGTTCTTCTGCCAGGTGACCGTCTTTTAAAGAAATTGAAGGACGATAGGTAACGCTCATATTGCCTTCTTTGGAAGTGACCATTGTGTTTGAATAAATCTCACTTAAGTTGCAGCGGAGAATGATCACTTCATCAGGAGAACCCTCGTACAAAGGAGAATCCAGATAGTCTTTGTAAGATGCATCTTCAGTCATCTCAGAGGAGTATACGTTGATCGACCAGTCCGAAGCAGGAACGATAGCAAAGACTTCATAACCGCCTGCATCCACGACGGTACCATTTTTAAGAAATGGATAAGATGCGACATAATCTTCCTGGCTTGTATAATCCAGAATTTCTTCGGTTGAGGCATCGTATCCGATATAACCCAGAAAAGCGATTCCTGCCTGACAGTCATTTTCTCTAAGGATATCCTGTAAAATAGCAAAACTGGAATTACTGTAAGATTCTTCGTCCGGGTATGGATTTTCTGCCATACAGTTTATGGAGGTAACAGATGTAAACATAAAAGCACTGAGGCATATTGCAATTAATTTTTTCTTCATGATGTCATCTCCTCTCTTTGGTTTATTTTAGCGTGGTAACTATTAATTTGCTTTCTAATGCTGCAGCGATCAGATCTTCTTTACAACTGTATCCAGCTTTTGCAATCATCTCCTGAAAGTTCCAACGCACTCCTGAGGTGGTACAGTTCATCTTTTTTGCAATTTCTGAATAAGACATACCACAGATATATAGCCGGAGCATTTCTAACTGTCGTGGACTGATCTCACCGCTGGTGATCCAGTTCAGTTCTACGTCCGGGGTCACATCCGGAAAAACATGTTCTCCATTAAGAGTCCTGTGTATCACATCACGTATTTCATCTTCACCATGATCTTTGTACCAGAGACTGTCTGCGCATCCGGTCTTAGCTCTTTCCAGAACTTTAGGATCGATCAGAGAAGTTACAATGAGTACTTTGGTTCCAGGATGCTCTTCTCTGATTGCCTTTCCGGCAGACAGGCCGTCATGGTTATGGAAGGTCTGCACATCCATCAGAACCAGATCGATGACAGAATAATTGCAGATCTTTACGGCTTCACGGGCATCTGAAATAGTATCTACGAGCTTTAAATCCGGATCCTGTAAAATAATAAACTCGAAATATTTCTGCATGATCTTCTGATCTTCTACAATGAGTATGCGTGCCATAGAATCATTTCCTTCCAAAATTGAATTAGTATTCTTCATCAAACAGAGGTAAATTCAGCAACAGATAAAAAGCAGGTTCGAAAAAAGTGTTCATAGAGCCACCCTCTGCTTCAACTGCTTTTCGCAGAGCAGACAGTCCACCACCCTCTTTGGCATCCTTTGACGGCAATTCACCATCATTGGTGATCTGAATCTGATATTCGTTGCATTTCCTTTTCATAATAACAAAAACAGTATTTCCATGTGCATGTCGGGCACAGTTTGTTACGCATTCACGAATAGCGCGATCTGTAAGGCACCGGTATGCGGGAGTATCTGGATAGCTGCCCTGGATCTGAATGGAAATACCAAGTTCTTCTGCATGTCTTTCGGTATCTTCATATTGGTTTTCTTTATTAGCGACGGTTGTATTGGTAAGGATATAAACCTGCTGCTTTAAAGTTTCCAACTGTTCCTTCATATTTTCTGGTGATTCTTTGTCTCCTAAGATTTTTCGTATAGAGAGAAGACTCCTTCCGAAGTTATCATGTACCTGCATTTTCATGGACAGAGTTTCCTGTTCGCGTATTTCATCACCGATTCGTTCATACATTTCTTCCAGCTTTTGATTTAGTTTTGCCAGTTTTTCATTGTTCCTCTTAATCTCTTCACTGTTGTAATATATTTCGGAAACATCGAGTGCGACAGTTTGTACATAGCCTTTCAGTGAGGGTTCTGTAAGGTGATATTCCTGAAACATCCAGACGGAACCATCCTGAAAATAGAATACATTGTTATCAGAGTTTAATTTGATCACATTATCCTGTACTGGCTCGGAATTTATGGCATAACGGAAAGAATCAAAATTCTGAAGATAGTTTCCAGTAAGCATTCTGCACAACTCCTGCATTTTGGAGTTGCTTAAGATAATACGTCCGAGAGAATCTGAAAAGCAGACACCGCAGGGAACATTGTTTACCGCTTCATAAACAGACCAGGGAGACAATGTATTATGGTATTCCTTAAGCTCTTTGCAAATTGCCAGAATAAGATAAACAGTCAGCAGAACAATTATGATCACCAATGCATATGCCGGAAATGAATAAAAGATAGGTTTATGCGGAGGTTTATCCAGTCTGTGTCGATGGTCATTCAAAAGTCCGGCCATAATAAGAAAAGAAATGATCAACCATGATGCGGAAACAGCTATCTTCCATTTTTCAACAGCACGCAATAATTCTTGAAAATAGTAGGATAAATTCAAGAATCAGACATATTTCCATAAGGATCATAAGAACATTTTGTAATTTTATGGTATCATTTATGAGAGCGGACATCGAATAAACCATTCCTGTTCCTCCTCCTGCTGTATTAAAAGTTCAGGTCGTTCTTTCAGAAAATTATGAATATCTGTTGAACTCATAACATGGACAGAAATCTGTAGTTTTTCGTCAATCTGGGTTACACGGAAAAAGACTGAATTTATAACATCAAAAAGCTGTTCAATCAGCCATTCAAAAAAGTCATAGCAGTTCAGAATATCATCTGCTTGAAGCTGCTTTTCTTTATCCTGTACATAATAAGCTGCACGGATTCTGCATAGTTTCAGATTTTCGCAGGATTCTGCAAGACTCTGCTTCAGATCGGCCATAGTAAGAGAATCTCCTTGTGAACTGTATCTGGTAAGTACAAGATTTTTTCTTCTTTTCAAATAGGTTCCTACGACTACAATCTTACTCAGGAGCATATCATATTCTTCTCTGGATTCAGTTTGTTCAAGCTTTTTCATATATGAGGAAAGCAGCTCATACTGTTTGTATGTCTGATCCTGAATCATATTTAAAAGTCGGTTCTGTTCTTCTAGTTTTTTTCTAGCAGCTTCTTTTTGATAAGTCATCTGTAAAAGCTGGTTTCGTTCGGTTAATTCTTCCTGCTGTTCTTCAATATCCTGGTACTGATCCAGAAGTACAGAAATATCTTCTGTCCAGAATTAAATGCCCCGCCTTTAACAGGAATATGTTTGATCAAAACTCCATTCTCTTGTATTGAAGAATTGGCAATCACACATTCACGCAATTCCTCGGTAAGTTTTGGAAAGTTTCCGGAATAATAATATCGATGAAAAGTGTTATCTGTAATCTCTGCATCCAGACTGCCATTTGACTGGAATAATTCAAAGTAGCGGCTGTTGGTAGGAATCAGACCACAAAGGATGCAGCTTTGGAAGATGGCAGCTATACAAAGACAGCAGATTGCAGTCAGATCGCCTGCAATGGTGCTGATCATAGGCACCCGGAGAATATTTGCAATGTTCCATGCCAGAAGTATAATACCAGGTATTACCGGAAGCCAGAAACGTTTTTGCCGGAGATTTTGCTTTTGTGAATAAGTATTATGTCCATTGCAATGAGACAAAATATAATCCATCCCTGTATTACAAAAAAGAGAAATCCATAGCTGTAATTTTTGTCTGAATAAGGTGGATTCAGATAAAAATGAAAGACCTGCTGATGCAGATCATTTGTAAATACGGATATGATCAGCAACATAGCCGAGAATAGTAAGAAGATACTTCTCTTTTTTACTTTGTCATGTTCTTCTTCCAAAAGAAAGGAAGCATTTAAACCTAAAGTGGGAATCAGGATCATCGGAAAATAATACAGATACCAACAAATGTGTGTGCTAAGAGGATCCTGAAAAATATGGTATTTTACAGTGCGCAGAAAAAACCAGAATACCATTAAACAGCCAATGACCGTCAGGCACTGACGCATTCTTTTATATACAACATGTTTGTTCAGATAAATGACCCATGCACAATACATTCCAAGATAAATACTGGTACGGCTCTGATCAACTAAAGCTTGTATTAAAGAATTATTGGTGTGAATTAGCCTGCATGTATACGCTGTCAAAAAGCATAGTATAACAATTGTATATGATAAAAACCTTTTCTTATGATATGGCATTACGATCCCTTTCCAGAAAAAAGTATCTAAAGTATGCAGGTTACCGGTCGGATATTGAGCGGTAACCTGTTAACTACATTATACTATAATGCCTGAATATTGAGCAATGACAAAGTTTTTCTATTTGTCATTTCGGAATTGTTGTTATCTCAGAATTTGCCACTGGCTCCGCCGTGGGAACGGCCGGAAGAACTTGTATGTGATGAGCTTCCGCCAGAGGAACTGGAAGAGCTGTCTTTTTCATTTCTGATAGTTCTTTGAGTGACGATCCTGTTGACAAAACTGTCAGTAGATCTTCGAAGCGACATGGAACCTTTACGTTCATAAGCTTCTGCTGATTCTTGTTTTTTTACAGATTTAAGATTCCTTGATTTAGATTTAACGAGTCTAAAGGAAATCAGAAAAGCGACAACTAAATCGGTAACGAGCCAGAATGGATGAACCTTCCCTTTTGAAGGCATATTGTCAACATCATATGGTTCTCCGGTTGCTGCCTGTCTCAGAAAATCATCACACTGATCAGCAAAACAATTGAATGCATCTGCATAGTTTCCGCTGGAAAGCTTGCTCTGGAATTCACCGCTGATGAATTCAAGACCAGCGTCTGTAAAAGCTACAGTATGACTATATCCATAAGTAGAGATTGCCCATTCTCTTTCGCCCATGCTGATCAGAAGAAGCAGACCATCATCGTTTTCTCCATATCCGTAGCCATTGTAATCATAGTAGTCATCAGCATATGCCTCGGCTGTTTTACCTTCCAGAGAGTTGACGGTAACGATGCCGACCTCATTTTTATATTTCTGGCTGATGTCCTCAAGTTTATTTAATAATGCACTGCTCTCTTCTTCGGTCAAAAGACCAGCATCATCCACAAGAAGTGGTTTCTGACGTTCTTCCGGAATTGCAGGATTCTCAGTAGGTACTGCAGACTCTTCGGAAGTCACTGCAGAAACCTCAGAATCTGTTTCCGGGCTTTCAGAAGCCATTACCGGAAGTACCAGCATAAATATACAGAGAAGAGAAAGCAGGCAGCCCCATATTTTCTTTTTTATCTTCATATTATCTGTTCCTTCCTGCTACATTAAAAATAAACATTTCAGACCGTACAGCACTCCCCAGATCAGGAAGGTGCGAATTCCAACGGATTTCCAGAATTTTGATTTGTCAATCGGAAGATCTCCAACCATTTTTCCGGTCTGACCGTTCATAGCAAATGTGAATTTCTGACCGTGCCAGGTGGTGTTTAAAAGCCATACCGGATACATGGCATACCAGTAACTGGCATTATGAATCTGTACATTACTGTCTTTAACTGAGGCACCACTGTTATAACCTCTGACGGTTTTACGAAAAGCTCTCTCAGTACATACACGAATTCTGTCACGGGCTCTGTCTATACGTTCATTTACGTTGACATCATAACGGTCAGCCAGGTAACCTGCCAGATAAGCCTGCTGAAACGGTACTGCTTCCTGGAAATTATATGGTTCAATGGCTTCCATCAGTGTATCATCCATTTTTCTGGAACCATCTGCGGGAACATGATCGAGCTTATGCTTCCTTCACGATAGACACTATAGATTTCACGTGTTGTATATTCCGTATCACCAGATGTATGAGAGTGGACTTTTTCTGCCTCATATGTAATCTGAGCATCTGCATCTACATCAAACAGCCAAAATGGGATATATACGCCTTTGATTTCGTCCACATGGTTTTCTTTCTTGAATACCTTGGGAAGATATTTTTTACCTTTCAGATGCTTATAATAGTTTTCTTTGGCAGCTTTTTTATCCAGTTTAAATGGGATGATATAATCTGGTTTCAGATCACCTGAAAACTGACCTTTCATAGTTATTTTATTATTGCAGAACGGACAGGTCGTTGCTCCTGTTGTTTCCTCAGCTACGATCTCACTTCCACAGGACTGGCAGCTGTAGACGCGCATGCCGTTCAGTTCATCATTCTGCCACTGACCGGTGCTCATTGAGTACCAGTTGTCGTTTGAAATTGATTTTCCGGTCGTCTGTGTATCTTCGGATTTCTGCGTGCGCTGAAACTCTTCGACCGTCATTTCCGTATCGCAGTACGGACATTTCATGTGCTGAGATTTAGAATCAAATACCATCGAGGCATTACAGGATGGACACTTATATTCTATTACATCAGACATATTCCGTATTCCTCCTTTTAATTCAGTAGCATTAATTCAGTATCACGGTTTTGGTGATCCACAGTATTCACAGAAAGCACCTGTGTTTGTAGCACCGCAGGCGCATACCCAGGTATCACCAGAAGTCTGCTGTGGTGCATTCTGATTCATCATAGTACCATGTTGTGGCGCATTTTGATTCATCATATTGCCCTGCTGCGGGTAGCCCTGGTTCATCATATTGCTCTGCTGCGGGTAGCCCTGGTTCATCATGCTGCCTGCTGCGGG
>ENA-OQDM01000341-OQDM01000341.1-human-gut-metagenome-genome-assembly--contig:-NODE-341-length-29404-cov-2.424600_pt1 | contig 29404 bp, 40 predicted proteins | sample MGYA00242772_ERZ504605 | MGnify/ENA primary metagenome ERZ504605 (study PRJEB26092, sample SAMD00036348) | human gut metagenome | host: Homo sapiens | study: EMG produced TPA metagenomics assembly of... | reverse complement strand
GGGTGTCGGAGGCCCGCCGGGCGTACGGTGTCGAATTCGACCATGTGGGGCAGTTTTACTCGTCCGAAGGCATGACCGACGAGCTTGCCAACATCATGGTGCTTCACCTGCATGCATGGCATCCCGTCGAACGTCATTTCGACGGCGATGAGCACGTCGAATCGGCGTGGGTCTCCTGGCAGCGGCTGCGCGGCACCCGTATTACGGCCTCCAATTCCATGATCGCTATTCTTCACGAGCAAATTCGACGAAACCGGCAAAATACAGGCAAGAGTTCTTTCGAATCGTAAAAATAATCGCCGAACAACACGAAATTGCGATTTGGGGGCTGAAACGTGAGATACTTGAATCATGCAAATCAGACCCGGATCGATGTATCCACTCGGCGCAAGCTATGACGGCGCCGGCGTGAATTTTGCCCTCTTTTCCCAAGTGGCACAAAAAGTCGAGCTTTGCCTTTTCGATGAGGAAGACAACGAAACTCGAATCGAAATGACCGAGCAGAACTCTTATGTCTGGCACAACTATCTGCCCGGAATCCAACCGGGGCAACGTTACGGCTATCGCGTGTACGGTCCATACGACCCGACGCAAGGCCTGCGCTGCAACCCGAACAAATTGCTGCTTGACCCCTACGCTAAAGCCATCGAAGGCAACATCGACGGCGATGAGAGCCTCTACTCGTACTGGTTCAGAAGCCCCGATGACGTTACCAGCATGAACACGCTCGACTCGGCCGCCCATACCATGAAAGCGGCCGTGGTGAACCCCTATTTCGACTGGGGCAACGACCAGCATCCGAACATCTCATATCACGATTCCGTGATTTACGAAGCCCACGTACGCGGCATGACCAACCTCAACATGGACGTGCCGCCGGACATTCGCGGAACCTATGCGGGTCTGGCGTACCCCTCGGTAATCGAATACCTGAAGAAGCTGGGCGTCACGGCCATCGAGCTCATGCCCATCCACCAGTTCGTCAATGACAGCTTCCTTCAGGAAAAAGGCCTGAGCAACTACTGGGGATACAACACCATCGGCTTCTTCGCCCCGCACAACGCGTATTCCAGCTCCGGACAGCGCGGCGAACAGGTCAACGAATTCAAATCCATGGTCAAGGCATACCATCATGCCGGCATGGAAGTCATCCTCGACGTGGTGTACAACCACACCGCCGAAGGCAACAACCGTGGACCGACCCTCAGCTTCAAGGGCATCGACAACGGCGCCTACTACCGTCTGGTCGACAACGACCGCAGACACTACTTCGACACCACAGGCACCGGCAACTCGCTGCTGATGCGCTCGCCGCACGCCCTGCAGCTCATCACCGACAGCCTGCGCTACTGGGTCACCGAAATGCACGTCGACGGATTCCGATTCGATCTTGCCGCCACATTGGCCCGTCAGTTCCAGGAAGTCGACAAACTGTCGGCCTTCTTCGACATCGTCGAACAGGATCCGGTGATCTCCCGCGTCAAGCTGATCGCGGAACCGTGGGATCTCGGCTCTGGCGGCTATCAGGTGGGCGGCTTCCCGTCCAGCTGGTCCGAATGGAACGGCCGCTACCGCGATTGCGTGCGCGACTTCTGGCGCTCGCAGCCGTCCACGTTGCCGGAATTCGCCAGCCGATTCATGGGCAGTTCCGACCTGTATCAGGTCAATGGCCGCCGACCGGTCGCATCCGTGAACTTCATCACCGCGCACGACGGCTTCACCATGAACGATCTGGTGAGCTACAACGAGAAGCATAATGAGGCCAACGGCGAGGGCAACAGGGACGGTGAAAGCAACAATCGTTCTTGGAACTGCGGTGTCGAAGGTCCTACGACCATCAAGGATGTTAACGAGCTTCGTCAACAGCAGATGCGCAACATGTTCGCCACGTTGCTGCTCAGCCAAGGCATTCCGATGATCTGCGGCGGCGACGAAGTGGCGCGCACCCAGCAGGGCAACAACAACGCCTACTGCCAGGACAATGCGATCTCCTGGACGAACTGGGATCTGGACGAGGATCAAAAGGACCTGCTCGAATTCGTATCGAAGCTGATCCATTTGAGGCTTGAGCATCCTGTGCTGCATCGCCGCCGCTTCTTCTCCGGTCGCGAGCAGGGAGACGACAGCACTGCGATTCCGCAGGTCGAATGGATGGATCATACCGGCTCCATTATGGATATGGACGACTGGTCAAACACACACGCCTTCACTGTGATGATCTATCTGAACGGTTCCGATATTCCGGAAACCGACTGGTACGGCAATCAGATGGTCGACAATGATTTCATTCTGATTTTCAACGCGCATTACGAGCCGATCATGTTCACCCTGCCCGATGAGCAATATGGCAAGAAATGGCGCTTAATTGTCGACACGCATAATCCAAAGGGGCCAGAACTCAATTATGAGGCCGGTTTTGCGATTACTGCGCAATCAAGAAGCTTCCTGCTGTTGATGAGCGACAAGAAGCCGTCCAACAAGCACTACAACTTCTGACGGCGCACTCGCGTTATGCCGTCAGAATCCAGTGGGGTGGAGTCGTCGCCAATGCGATGGCTCCACCCCACTGGTATGTGTATGTCTGTGTACGTTGAAATCCGGCGATTGCCGGTCAGCCTTGCATCAGACTTGTGCGGCGAGTCTCGAAACCGTGTCGGGAACGGTTTCGCTGACTTCCGCAAGATCTTCGACGGAGCGGGGCCTCTCGGATTGCGCCAGCACCAGCTGCGTCTGCACGCGATCCGCTTCGATGGCGGCGATCTGACGCGAGAAAATGATGAACCAGCCAAGGAACATCATGCCGGCCAACGCCTCCACATTCGTCAGCGTGTTATGCCCGCTCAGCCATTGGAATCCGGCATAAGCGCCAATCGCAATCGCAAGATCGGAAACCACGTATACGACCTTTGAGAGTTGCGGGGCAAGCCAAGGCAGGGCAATCATCAGCACGCTCATCAAACATGGTAGGCCGCGGGCGAACACGTTGTGCAAAATCGGATGCGGCGTGTAACGGAACATGCCGATACCTACGAAAGCGATGCCGGCCAACGTCAACATGATTGACAGCAGCAGAATCCTCGTACGAAAATGCTTCGGCGTCTCATTGATGGCATTGGAATCCAGATACTGCAATTGCAGACGATACGTGGTGATGAGCTCGGAAACGGCGAAATAGCTGATGATCACAATGCAGATGCCCGCGAGCATCAGCGTCGAATTGAACATACGCGCGGCGAACGTCGTACGGTCGCCCAATTGAGAGAAATTATTGTTGTACCAGTACGGATCGTCGGATGTCAATCCTGCGATGCTCACGCCGGACATCACGAAAAACGGCAGTAGGGAAGCGATCGTTTTGGCATTCATAAGTTCCGCCTGCACGAAAGTGATATAGCCTACAACGCCTGCGATGGCCGCGCATAGGATCGGCAGATAGCCTTTCAGCGTGCGGATGCCCATCATGTTGTTGACGATGGACAACATCATGAACGATGTGACGAAAATGGTCGAAGCATACACCACGGAAAGCGCGAGGATCTCGAAAATACGACGGACCGGAATAGCCCAACCATGTTTGAGTGTCAGCGAACGTGATTTTCGTGCGTAACCCAAACTGAATGAAACGACTCCGCATCCTGCCACGATTCCCGCGCAGACGGTGAACAGACGCTGCGTGACACGCCAGATGGCCGGGGCGAACTGCATGTATGCGTTCATGGCGAACCAGGCGATAACGGCGCATGTCACAAAGGAGATGATGCCTGACGATTCGGCCTGCTGGTGACGTCCCATGCCGTTCTCCTTTCCGAAACGCTATTGTAAGCCTGTCGTTGTCCAACCATACGCTATAATAGAAACTCGTGTTCACTTGATGCGATTCCGTGAGGCGGATTCGCGGGGTGTGAACGTGAACGGGCTGTAGCGCAGTTTGGTAGCGCGTCTGCTTTGGGAGCAGAATGTCGCAGGTTCAAATCCTGTCAGCCCGACAATAATCCCCGGAATACCAACGTTTTCAAGGTGTTGGCGTTCCGGGGTTTTGTCGTGTCGGACACGATTGGACACGATGACCTCGATGGTCGTGTATCTATCGTGTCCCGAGCGTCGCGCGCACGGCCGTTTCGACGGCGCTCGCCACCTCTTCCAGACGCTCGGGCCACAACGCCGCGTAGGTGTCCAATGTGATGGTCGCCGACGAATGCCCCAGCTGGCGCTGCAGCGTCTTCACGTCGGCACCGGCCGCGATGGCGATGCTCGCGTACGTGTGCCGCAGCGAGTGTATTGTCACACCCTCGTCCTCCATACCGGCGTCCCTCAACGCCTTGTACCAAACCCTGGTGCGCCAGTTGTGCAGCCAGATCGGGCCTTCGCGCGCGGCACGGAACAGCCACGCGTCATCCGGCTGACCGGCGGTGAGCGGGCGGAGAAGATCCATGACGGACGCGGGAGCCGCCGCCCACCGTGGCTTGCCGTTCTTCGGCGGCCCTATCATTTGTCCGCCTTTGCCGTCGTCGGTCCATGTGCGCGCGACCCTCACCCTGGAACGCGCCCAATCCACGTCGCCGACACGCAAGGCGAGGGCCTCACCCACGCGCAGACCGGTGTAGGCGAGGAAGCGCACCAGCGTCGCATCCACCGTGCCGGCCACCTTCTCGCATTCGTCGGCCAACAGCTCGACCTCACGGATGTTCAGATACACCTTGTCGTCGTCCGAATCCACGATCCTGGGCGTGGTGACCTTCTCCATCGGATTCTCGACGATCCACCGCTGGTCGTGCGCGTACTCCAGCACGCCGCCCATGACGACCTTGACGATGTTGCGGATGCTGCGCGGACGCAACGGACGCGGAGACCTGCCATCGGGCAGTTCTGCCGGATAGTCGCCCGTCGTCAACCCCTCCACCCACTGCTGGATCCCGTTGCGCGTGATGGCCCGCAACGGCACGGCTCCCCATTTCGGGTTGACATACACGCGCAGCTCACGCTTGTAACGGCTCCTAGTCGAAGCCTTCAGGTCGAGCTTGCCATGCAGCCATTCAACAGCGACGTCGGCGAACAGTCGGCTCTCCTGATGCGGATCATGATAGCGGCCACGGCGCACATCGTCCTCCATCGCCGCACGGAACGCCTCCGCATCAGCATACTTGGCGAACGACTTGCTCTTCTGCACGCGCCGCCCATCCTCGGGCATGTACCAACGGCACCGCCAACGCTGACCCCTCCCGTACTGGGTCGTACGCCACCTGACCGGAACGTTCGCGCGCATCGGATCCCTCACGTTCGCCAACGCGCGCTTCGCCGCACTGGACGGGGGAGTGCCGTCCTCCGCGTTCCTCAGCCACCGGTCATCGATCATCACCCGCGCCACCACACACCTCCGATCAGCGCATCGTGTCGCGCAGCAGACGCCGGTAATCCTCGACCACCTGCAGCGTCACATCCAACTCGCACGCGATCCGATACGCATCACCCTCGCAGAGCGCTTCGGCGCTCGCGTGCTCGACGGGATTAATGAGCCTGAGCGCGGTCTCGCGTCGTGCCCGGCGTTCGGCCTTGACCCCATACGTGGTGCCGCACCCGGCGTCGTGGTACCGGGCGTGCACGAGCTCGTGGCAGAGCGTGCACCGGCGTTGGAAATCCGGCAACGACTCATCCAGGATAATGAGCCGCGCCGGCTCGTAGTAGACGCCGCACAAACCGTTGGGCAGGCGCCGCTCCTCGACACGGATGCCCAGGCGGACGCCTCATGCATCAGTTGTTCCGTCGTGGTCCCTTTCGCTGATTTGACTATCAATCCGACAGGTGTGAAACTAAGGGCAGCTCATCTACCTAGTTGTAGAAGGAGTTCCTTGGGTCGCTGCGGCGGCCCTTGCTTTTATCGAATCACGTCCACATGCGTCAAGCTCTTTGTCATTCACCGACATCCTTTCCCGTGCCGTCGAATACCCGTCGCCTCACATCGTCGGACAGACGGTAGAACGCCGGTCTCTGCCCGCGGTGCGCCACCAAGCCGATCTGCTCGAGATGATCGGTGATGGTCTTCGCCTTCTTCCGACCTACCTTCAACGCGTCGCACAGCATATCCCTCGTCATCCCGTGCGGCTCGTCGGAGAACAATTCGTTCTGGATGAGGACGTTCATGGCCTTCGACTCCTGTTCGCTCACGTCCAGCCCCTTCTCCATGCCCACGTATGCGGACAGGGCGGCCACGAGCATACGGGACTTCTCGACCAGGTCGTCGATGAGCCCGCGCTGCGCCTCGGACACGAACTTCATCATCCGGTACGCGAACAGGCTCGCGTCGCAGCAGTTCAACGGATGCTGCGCCTCCTCGAATGCCTTGTAGTACCTGTCCTTGCCGTCGTAGATGACGGGGCTGAGACTCACAGTGGTCGGAGCGCACAGGTGGTGCCTGAGCTGGAGGGCGAACAGGAACCTTCCGGTCCTGCCGTTGCCGTCGTAGAACGGGTGTATGTACTCGAACGCGAAATGGCACATCGCGGCCCTGATGAGCGGCGGTATGCTCTTGTCTTTGGCCAAGGCGAGCCATTGGGTGAGCGCCACCTTGATCTCCGATTCCGGCTCGATGCCCGTGTGGATGCGCCTGCCGGTCGCCGTGTCGTCGATGAACACGGGTCCTTTGCGGAACAGGTCGCCGTCCGGCATGTCGTCGTCCTTCAGCTCGCCGGCGGTGACCTGGTCGTAGATCCTGCGGATGTCCTCGAGCGTACCGGGTATGTCGGGCACTTTGTCGTCGTCATCTCCGAGAGTGAGGAACAGTTTGGCGAATTCGCTGAACCGTTTTCCGGAATCGTTCGTCCTGGCGGCCTGCAGGGCGTCGCTGATCTCCTTGCGGGTCGAGCGCACGCCCTCGATGCCGTTGGTGCTGAGCATCTCGGTCCCGATGAGATCGTTGAGATAGGCGTGTTTCACCTCCCTCGGCAGCGAGTTCCACAGGCTAGTGACCACGGTGTCCTGCTCTCGTATGGTGTCGAGTAGCGCTGCGAGCTCACGGAAGTTGACCACGAACACCTCGTGGCCGCGCAATGTGACGCCGGAGCGGAACGTGCTCCATCCTTCGATGCGCGCCCGGTATTCGCGTTCGGCCCTGTCCTGCGGACGTTCCGTCGATTCGCCCATGTGCAGGGTCCGTCTGATGCTTTTGTAGTCCATGTAATCGCTCCGAATACGTGTCCCGGCACTTTTGCATGCCATCCGTCAAGGTTCTATTGTTCCTTTTTGGCGTAAAAGGAACAAATAGAAATGTTAGAAAGCAATTCCGAATGTTCCCAACGCCCAATCAGTTCGTCGGTGTTTCCGTCTCGACGGTCTCGCCTGTATCCTGTCCCTGTTCCCGTTTCTCGGCGATACGCCGCTTTCTTTTCTTCTGCACGTTGCCCCATTCCCATACAGTCAGGCCGATGAATATCAGTTCCGCGACTATTTCGGCCCACAGCGGGTTCGAATGGTCCTGGTCGAAAATCATTGATAGGCCCACGAGGGCGCATAGCAGCAGGAACACGAATATTGCGGCGTGCGCCTGCCATGGAATCCCCTTGTTCTTATGGCGGTGACTTGTCGTGCTTCCCGCGGGCTGTGGCACTGTGACGTTCCGGACGTTGGCTTGTGTCTTCGGACGTGACTCGGTGAAGGAAATTGCTTTGACGGCCGCGCCCATCAATCTCCGGGAGCCGGTGGTTCGTTTCCCGCCGGCCTTGTTCTGAACCGCCAGCGTCGCCTTGCAGTCCTCCAGGGCGTCGTGCGCGTTATACCGGTATCCGCACTCTTTCGCGGCCTGGGTGAGCTTGATGAAATCCCTGCCGTGATACTTGCGGGCGTACACGCGCATCGTGTCCACGATCTTCGATGTGTCCACGCGCAGCCCGATTTCCCCGAGAAATGCCATATCGTATTCCGCGTTGAACGCGCATATCTGTTCGGCACGGTCGAGGATGCTCTGAATCTGACCGAGATCATCTTCGATGAAGCCCTTGTCCCGGACATCGGACGGTTTGATATGGTGGATCCTCTGCGCTTCCGGCCATGACGACTTGAACGACGGCTGATACAGCTTGTTCCATAGGGTGTTCCCGTCACCGTCGATAATCGATAGCTGCAGGATCTCGTCGGATTGCGGATGCAATCCCGTGGTCTCCGTGTCCAACACGATTCGAGGGATCGATGGCCCGGTGACAGTCTTCGGGCCGGAACTGACTACGGCTTGACATCTGAGGAACGTGGTCCCGTCACCAGTATGAGAACGCTCCTCCTTCCACGAGAAGGATTCAAGCGAGTCTCCCAGCAACCGGGATAATGCCGAATAGGCGCCCGTCTGCCGCGCGCCAACCTCGAACACCGTCACGCCGCTGCCGTCCTTGACCGCGAGATGCGGTTTACGTCCTTTCGGCTGCTGCACCTGAACCACGGCGCATCCCGTGAACCGCTTCGATCCGCGCACGTCGATGTCGCTGGTCACGGAACTGGTGCCGACGTTGAATTCATGTATTCCGGACAGTTTGTCCCAACCATGACGGAACTCGCTCTTCATCTCAACCCCACTCAATCTCTCGGCGTTTCCGCCTCAAGTTCCTTGTTTTCATCCTGATTCGCGGCCAGATCGTACAGATCAGGATTCGACGCGATATCATCGGCAAGCTGTTCATCGGCGCGACGGGCCCGTTGTCTGATGCGCTCCGCATCTTCCATAAGCTCTACAACTGTGATTCCAAGCGCTTGGGCTAGAGCGTAGAGCTGAGGAAGCTTGATGTCGCGCTTCGCTCCAAAAATGCGGTATATCGTTTGGACCGGAACGCCGGATTTAGCGGACAATTCTTCAAATGTCAGGCCGCTGACAGCTCTTGCCGCTTGGAGAGCTTTGGCCGTTGCCTCATTGATATCCATATGGATAAATTACTATCCGAATGAATATGTTGCAATATCCGTATGGGCGTGTCGTGCTTGACACTATCCAAACGGATAGTAGAGTGTTCCGCATGGATACTTTGACCTATTCGATGGCGTTGGCTCAAATGATTTCTCGCGCCATTGAGCAATCCGGTAAAACAAAGCAGCAGGTTGCTCAGGCGTCTGGCATTCCATGGACGACGTTCTGCCGGAGATTGGATCACCCGGAGAAATCTTTCTTGACGATTCCGGAAGTGATATCGATTTGCGACGCACTGGGATTGAACTTCATCGAAGTCCTCTCCGAGGTCGAGCTGTCCGTCGACGGCAAGCAGTTCAAGTCTGAGGCGCTCGCGGAAGGAGGGGAGTGATGAAAAGCGAGATTGGAACCATGCCGGCGCCTGTTATCATTCCGAAGTCCGCTGGGCAGGTCGAGCGGGAGCATCAGGGGTTGTGCGATCTGATCCGTCGGGACGTTCGTCGCATCGTCGCCGAGGAGCTGGACAAACGCGGTCTCGTGGACCGTGGGACGAACCCGGTCTCGACCGAGGAGTTCATCCGGCGGAACCCGGAACTGCATGGTCTGGTGAGGGACGCCGTCCGCGGTGAGCTGGAGTCCGCACGCGCGGACGGCGAACGGTCAGTCGATGCCAAGCCTCCGCTTGATCTTCAGTTGGTCGTTCCTGATGTACCGCTGGTATTCCGCGATGCCCTGTACGGCATCGGCAAGCGAGGCGATCGCCCTGGCCATGTCGCCGGCTCTGGCGTAGGTCTTGGCGTCGTTTGCGGAATCTATCGGATCGCGTTCCATGCTCTCACCTCCCTTCTTTGCGTGGCATGCACCATTCTCGCACTCAAGGCATTCCCGGAAGGAGGGGAATGATGAATTACAGGACGTTGCCGTTGAAGGATCTGGCGTTGTCCGTGAGCGTGGTCATCGATGTGGTCCGTGATTTGTGTGAGCTCCGCTGCAGGGAGGGGGAGCTCACGAGCGACATGCTCCACAAGTACGAGGCGAAGGCCGTGCATGGCCTGTTCGTGCTTATTGTCCGGGAGCAATCTGCGGGAAAATCGTCGCCGCGGTCAGTGCCACGGAAGGAGCTTCGATGATGAACCCGATGGCGATTTCGGACAGTGCGTTTTTGACTCCGTCCCATTTCGAGCTTTTCTCCTTCGGCGTTTGCACCATTGTGATGTCCAGGGCCATGCGGAGTCTGGCGAACGCCTTCTCCAGCGCGAAGTCGCCGGTGATGTCGTATTCGGATAACGCGGTCTCCGTCTCGGTGAGCAATCGGGATACGTACAGTGCGAGTCCTTCTGGCATGGTGTCGGCGATCTCGCCAAGAACCTTCCTGGAATCGGTGAGCAGTGAGCGTAGCTTCTCTTTCTGTTCGTCCGTGAAGTGGACGGTGCAGCCCGTCATCTTGTCCGCGATGGTCTTCATCGCGAGCATGTCGCCGACGTTGACACGGATCGAAGCGTACATGTTTGCTTTTTCGTGTCCGTCCCATCCGTTGCGTTCGGCAAAGGCGGTGACGATGATGTTGGTCCAGTGTTTGACGCAGGTGCGCATGATCGACACATCATCGCCCATGCGCTCCCATGTGTCTATTTCGGATTCGATCTCCTGCAACGCCGATGTGACATCCAGGAGTGTGAACCCGTTCTCGAAGGCGTTACTCATGTTTTTCTGCTGGAAGAAGGAAAGCAGGTACTGTGCGGCGTTCATTGATTCTTCTCCTAATCTGGCCGGTCCGCGTCTGGACCACGTGGGCCTTGTAGCCATCCAGTTTAGGAGGGGGCCGGGCGGTTCTCCTAACGCCGCCCGGCGTATTCCACTCATCCGATGTGAAAGGGGTGCGTGATGTGCGATGACGTGTTCGCCGCGTTGGAGGCGGCGTTGAAGCCGATGAACACAACCAAGGACGTGGCCGAGTGCGGCATCACGGAGCGCACGCTGGCCTATTGGCGGACGACGGGCCTTGGCCCGAAGTACGTGAAGGTCGGCCGCACGGTCCTCTACCCGAAGGAGGAGCTGGTCTCCTACTTCCGCGAGCACCTGTACCAGTCGACCATGGAGTACGGGGAGGTGCCGGCATGAGCAGGCATCGCAGGCCGGTGACGCTGACCGTGAAGCAGCGTGAGCGGAAGCTGGCGTTCTGCATCGTCGTGGGCGCGGCGCTCGTCCTGTTGTCGGGATGGGGGCTCGTCTGGTGAGTCGCCGGGTTGGTGGACGGCGTGTTCAGCGTCCTGCATTTCGCGGCGTTCATCGCGGGCGGGTTGCTGGGTGTGACGCTGCTGTCGATCGCCGACCGCGAAGGCGACGGCGAATAGAAAAGCTTCCCGGCGTGGACTCGTCACCATGCCGGGCGGAACAAACAAAGGGGCGTCGCATCCGCGTGTGGGATCGAGGGGTGCGACGCCCGACACCACATCACATTTGAAAGGAGCATATGGTGTCACAGTCAACAGTAGTCGAGAAAACGCGCGGTGCGCGCGTGGTCCTGCCGTGCGGGTGCGTGGCGCATGCGGAGTGGTCGGAGTCCCCGGGAGTCGGAGCGCCTCTCGTGGACGGGGCCGAACGCGGATCCGGCGAGTCCGGTTCGCTGCGGCGTCTTCGGGACGTCCTGGATGATCTGACGGACGTGCTGCCCGACGTGCTGCGCGAGGCCACCGAGCACGGGCGTACGACGGTCAGAGGAGCCGTCATCAGTCTCCTGGCCGACTCGTTCGCGCTCATGAGCCTGATCGGGGAGGAGCGATGATCGGCGCGTGGGATGAGATTCTGCGGCACGGCCGTCCGGTCAGGGAGCTGCGTGACGTGGCGCCGAGGGGACGTGGTGTTCCTGGAGAACGGCGACGCGTCGCTCATGGTCGCGTACAGGGCCGGGAAGGTGCGTCGCGAGAACGGCGTGACCTTCCTGTGGGTGGCGAACAGGTTCGGCCGCAACCAGATCAACATGTACGCGCTGGGCGCACCGGGCTCGGAGATGCGGTTCGCGGGCGCGTTGCGTCCGGCCGTGGACCGGAGGGAGGCGGCGCGATGGCAAGGCATCTGATCGTCGACTGTGACATGTTCACCGTCATCAGGTTCAAACAGCGCACCAGGGCGGCGCGCGAGGCCGCATGGCTCGAGGAGCGCATGAAGGGCGTCGGCGGTTCGGACATGGGCGCGATCCTGGGCGTGAACCCGTGGACGTCGCCGTACCGTTTGTGGCTGGAGAAGACCGGCCGTGAGCCGCATGAGGACATCTCCGACAAGTGGAGCGTGGTCATGGGCAACGCGTTGGAGCCCGAGCTGCGCCGGCGCTTCCGTCGTCTGCATCCGGAATGGGAGTGCCATGACGGTACCGGCATGAGCCTGGTCAGCAGGACGCATCCGGTGATGCACGCGAGCCTTGACGGGATCCTGTGGGACGACCGGCGCGGGTTCGGCGTGCTGGAGATCAAGACCGCGAACGCCATGAGCGGGCGTCGCGACTGGCATGACGCGGACGGGAACCTGAAGGCGCCGGACCATTACCTGGCGCAGATGACCCACTATCTGGCCGTGACGGGCTGGTCGTGGGGCGTGTTCTACGCGCATATCGGCGAGAGCGAGCCGGTCGAGGTCATGGTCGAACGCGACGAGGACGACGTAAACGCGGTCGTCAATGCGGCCGAAAGGTTCTGGAGGTTCGTTGCCGACGACGTCCCGCCGGCCATGTCCTCGGGCGATGTCGACGAGGTGCAGCAGGCCGCGAAGCCGGAGGGGTTCGAGCAGGTCGAGGACGCAGACTACGACCGTCTGGCCGCCCTGTGGAAGCAGTTCGATGACGCGGAGAAGACGGCCCGGAAGCAGAGGGACGGCATCGCCGCGCAACTCAAGGAACTGGTCGGCCCCGACCGGCGCGGGCTGATCAGCGAACACTGGCAGACCGGGTACCGGGACGTGAACTACAAGGCGCAGCCCGAGAAGGTCATCCCTGCGAAGGACGCGTACACGCAGCGACGGTTCTTCGTCAAGCAACTGTAACGAGCAATAACGATCGAAAGGAATCATCATGGGAAACCTCGCCAACCAGGCGCAGAGCGCGGAGCTGACTCCGTTGAGCACGATGAACGACCTGCACGCATTGATCCGCGCCAAGCGCGGCCAGATCGAGAGCGTCATGTCGGACGCGCTGGGCCCGGAACGCCTGTATTCGATGCTGCAGAGCGCGGTCGCGCACGAGCCGAAGCTTCTGGAGTGTACGCCGGAGAGCATCATCGCCTGCTGCATGAAGTGCAGCGTGCTGGGATTGGAGCCGTCGAACGTGGACGGGCTGGGCAAGGCGTACATCCTGCCCTACGGGAACAAGAACTATGCGAACGGCAGGCGCGAGGCCACGTTCATCCTGGGGTACAAGGGCATGATCGAGCTCGCGAGGCGCAGCGGCGAACTGTCGTCCATCAACGTGACGCCCGTGTTCGAGGACGACGGCATCGACCTGATGATGGACGAGGCCGGCCAGCCGTATCTGACCCGTGGGAAGGTCAACCTGGACGCCGACCATTCCGACGGCAAGCTGCGGTTCGTGTTCCTGAACGCGGAGCTCGCCAACGGCAGCCACTACCGCACGTATATGACGCGCGCCGAGATCGACCAGGCCAAGACCCGGTCCAGCGCCGGCGACAAGGGCCCGTGGAAGACGGACTACGTGGCCATGGCCCGCAAGACGGTCGTGCGCCGCGCGTTCCCGTACCTGCCGGTGAGCACGCAGGCGCAGCAGGCGGCCGTCGCGGACGAGACCACGCCGCACTTCGACTTCCTCGACCGCAACGCCGCGCCGGTGAAGGCGATCGACACGACGACGGCGGAAGGCGGTGACCGCTGATGGCCAGGGAGCCGCAGATCGAATACGAGGGGTACGCGTTCGACGTCAGACGCTTCGCGAACGGCGGGTGCGTGGTCAGGACGAGCGTGACCCCGAGCCGCCAAGACAAGCAGACCGGCGAATGGGTCGACATGGAGACCATGTTCTTCGACGTCACCCCGTACGGCAAGGCGCAGGAGCAGGCCGTCGCCTGGATCGAGAGCCTCCTACAGCAGGGGGAGAGCGTGCAGGTGCTCGTCTCCGGAAACCTGACGGAGAAGAAGGGTCAGAAGGGCGGCACGTTCAAGAACGTGTTCGCCCGGCGCCTCCACGTCATCGGCCACAGGCCCAGGAATGGAGGAGCATCGGCGCAGTCCGCGCCGGCATCCGCGGCGTCCGCCCAGACGCCTCAGGCCCCGGTGCAATCGCAGGTCGCGCGGCAGTCTCCGTCGTCCGCCCAGTCCGGGTTCGACGACCCGTGGGCAGGCGGCGCGTCGTTCTCCTCGTTCGGCGCCACCGACAGCTTCAGCGCCGGACCGGACGAGCCGGAATTCTAGGAAAGGAGTGGGCGTTCATGGATGACAGGCAGCCACGCATCACGATCGCGCACAGCATGGAGGTCTCCTACACCACGCTGGACGCGCAGGCCGGGCTCTCGTACGACACGACGATCCGCCTGACCGTGGACCCGATGGGCATGTACCTGGACCCGCAGGCCGTGTGCCTGCTGTGGATCGCGTCCAACCACATCTTCAAGGGCATGAGCGAGTTCGACGAATTCCGCGACGCCTTCGAGGAGCGTGCGCTGCGCAACTGGAGCATGCTGATCGACATGTTCCCGCAGGTGTTCGGCCAGGCCGACGCGGCGACCAGGCGGATGTTCGCCAAGGCGAAGCTGGTCGCCAAGCGCCCGCCTTGGTCGAAGTGCCCGCGCTGCGGCAAACCGATTTGGGCCGAGGAGGGCAGGACCGAACTGGCCGAGACCCGACGCCTGCTCAAGGAGCACCCGTACCCGTTGTGGTGCCGCACGTGCGGGCAGCGGTTCGCGTATTCGGACGGGCAGATCGAATGCACCAGCCGGTTCGGCATCCAGGAGACCCTGGACACGCTCGACGCCATGTTCCCGGTCGACCAGCCCAGCATCGACACCATCCTCATCGAATCCCGAGCGGAAGTGGGCGAGTGACATGGCCAATCCGAGCAAGGGCAAGGGCACCGCGATGGAGACGTGGACCGTGCGCTACCTGTCTTGGGCTTTGCAGGATACGCGCATCGACCGGATGAGCCTGCACGGCGCGCAGGACAGGGGAGACCTGACCGGTGTCGCCTACCGCGGCGAGCCCGTGTGCGTCGAGGTCAAGGACACCCGCAAACCCGCGTACGCGGCCCACTGGCGAGAGCTGGAGACGGAGATGGGCAACATGGACGCCCGCTACGGGGTGCTTGTCCAGCACCGTCCCGGAGTGCCCGTCAGAAGTCTCGAGGGCATGGCCGGGCAGATGGCGGTCCTCAGCCGCATGATGCTCGGCCGGTTCGTCGAGCCGTTGGAGCCGGGGATGCGGCTGGTCGTGGTGGCGGTCGCCCAGCCGATTCCGTCCTGCGCCGATCTGGTATGGCTCCCGCTGGGCGTGTTCGCGCTCATCCTCAACGACATGCTCCCGCTCGGCCCGGAGGGGCATGGCGATGCGTGAGGCCGACTGGATGGTGCTCGCGCTGATGGGCCTGGCCGTGCTGATCGCATGGCTGACGAGGAACGAATGATCATGGAGGTGGCATGATGGCGTGGTTCAAGGTGGACGACAACTTCCTGATGCATCCGAAGACCGCGATGCTGTCGAACGACGCGACCGCGTTGTGGCTGCGCGCCGGATCGTGGAGCGGACAGCAGCGCACGGACGGGTTCGTGCCGCGCGTCATGCTGCCCATGTTCCGCTCCACGGAGGCCGCGGTGGACGAGCTGGTGACGGTCGGCCTGTGGGAGCCGGAGTCCCTCGACGGCGTCGACGGGTACCGGTTCCACGACTGGGCCGACTACCAGCCGATGTCCGACGAGGACGAGCTGCGGCGCAAGCGCAGCGATGCCGGCCGCAAGGGCATGGAGAGGCGCTGGGGCAAACGCCGCCGCGAATCCGGGGAGACGTCCGGTGACGATGCGGATAACGCTTGTTATAGCAAACCGGTAACAACCGATAACACATCGATAACAAACCATAACAACATTCCGTTGTTATCGGATAACGACGGCGACGGCGATCCGGATGATTCCGACCATGGCGGCGAGTCCGGAGCGGACGAAGACGGCACGCACGCGGAAGACGCCCAAAACACGCAGGAGCGTCCCAAAACCGGCAAATCCATAACAAAACATAACAAACCGATAACAACCGATAACACGTGTTATAACAAACCGATAGCAAACGACGACGCTTGTTATAGCAAACCGGTAACAAACCATAACCCCGTACCCGTACCCGATATAAGTAATAAACCTATTTCGCGCGCGCGGGCGCGCGAGGACGACGACCCCGATGTCGAACGTCCGGACTTCGACGCGCTCATCGACCGGGTCGCCGCATTCTGTCCGGCCAACCGGTTCGACGGACGCAAGTCCCGGGTGCGCCTCGACCTCGAGGCCGAATGGGCCAGGATCGCACGCGCCGCCGGAGATGGCCGCGACCCAGCCGGGTTCCTGCTGGACCGCGCCAGGGCCTACGTGCTCGCCGTCGAACCCCGCTACGTCAAGACGTTCAGCCGCTGGATCGGCGGCGAGGAGTACACGACCGACTGGCAGCCCGACCAGCATCGCGCCGGCCCGGCGAAATCCAGGGCGCAGGCGAACGCCGAGTACAACCGCGACTACATTGCACGACTGGCCGCCATGGAGGCGGCCGAAGGAGGAACGCAATGACCGTCACCGTCACCCGAGACATGCAGGACGCCGCCGCCGAGGCCCTGCACCGGTACGAGCTCACCTGCCAGGGGCTCGCCTTCGACGCGCCCGGATACGAATTGCTGGGCGAACCAGCGAAGCGTCGCTACCGCGACATCGCCAACCAGGCCATCAAGGGCCTCGTCCGGTCGGACGCGTTCACGAACCTGCTCGCCCAGGCATGGGAGGAGGGCCTGAAAGCCGGATGGCAGGCGTCCGGGGAGGGCTGGAACGGCGAATACCCCGGCAAGGAGTGGACGGTCATGCGCGACCGCCTCGACATCGCCAACCCGTACCGTCAGGAGGCCCGCGAATGCTCACGCTGAAGGAAAGCGCGCTCGTCATGGCCAAGATCAACGCTCACCACGGAAACGCGCCGCTGGACCAGCTGTCCCTGACCGCGTTCCACGAGGAGATCCGCACCGACACGACCATCGGCGAATGCATGGAGGCCGTGCGCCGCTTCTACGCCGCCAACCCCGGCGACCGGTGGATGAAGGCCGGCGACCGGTGGATGAAGGCCGGCGACCTGAACCGGCAGATCCGCGCCATGCGCAACGAGACCAAACCCAGCGAGGCGCAGATCGCCCGCGAGACCGAGAGGCTCGACCTGGACGCGGACGCCGCCTGGCAGTACCGGCGGTTGCGCATGCTCGGCCGAAGCCCCGACGAGGCAGCGCGCACGGCGTTGACCGGACGCAACCCGCTGTTCCTTGAACCGCCCAGCGAAACCGATCCAGCGCCCACGCCCAAACGCCGGCACTTCATCGGCCACCGAGGCCCGAGCCCAGCCGGGGCCGCGCCCTTGGCCTCGATCGTCGGCGCATACGATTCACGGAAGGAGACCCACTGATGGACACCGTCACCCGATGCCAGATCTGCGGGGGCCTGTGCGCCACCAGCTGGCAGATCATGTGCCGCGCCTGCGGCGCCTGCCTCGAACGGCAACGGCATTGGAGCCAGTCATGAGCGTCAGATCAGGATCGACCCAATGGGTCATTGAATGCGACCGGGAGGGATGCCGCAACGGCTTCCACGACCTGCGGCCGACCTGCGTCATGGCCATGCTCGACGCCGAACACGAAGGCTGGCACGTACTGGCCGACGGCACCGCATACTGTCCGACGCACAGGCCTCGGGAATGACGAAGCCCCCATCCCTTCGGACGGAAGCCACGACCAGCAATCACCAGTCTAGCCGAAGGATGGGGAACGTCATGACACTCTGCCGGATCTGCGAACACGCCGCAACCGATACGTCGACGGGCGTCTGCCGCGACTGCATGAACGCCTACGTGTCGCGACTGCAGTGGCTGCGCCTGATCGGCATGCCCACGCTCCGCCAGGTCGCCTACCGTCAGGTCGACCTCGGCGAGCACGCAGCCCGGTCCGGCAATACGGGCGTCGCGCCCATCCCGCTGCGCATGGACGCCGAACAGGCGTACATCGACGTCGAACGCGACCTGCAATACCTCGCCGGACGCATCGGACTGAAACCCGTCGGTCACGACGACATGGAGCGGCCTCGCACGCTGCACGACTGGGCATGGATCCTGCCACGGCTCATCCTCCGCCAACACGACCTGTTCGCCCTCGACACCGCGGCCGGCGACCTGCACGCGCTCACCCATGACTGCGAGCGCGTGGACGGGTTCGTCAGCCGTCGTGCGGAGCGGCGTCTGGTGGGCGTGTGCCCGGAGTGCGCGTCGGGCGAGGATCCGGAGCGGACGCCGGTGTACGCGGCGCGTGGCTCGACCTGGAGCGGGTGCGGCTCGGCTATCTGGAGGAGGCGGGCATGCTGCACATCACGCGCAAGCGGGCGGACGCGGCCCGGTGGCTGTCGGAGCAGTCCGGCGTGCGGGTGACCGGCAAGATGCTGGACAACTGGCGTCTGGCCGGCCGCCTGCATCCCAGGCACGTGGAGGGCCGGTACTGGGAGTGGGACGTGCACGAGCTGCTGGAATGCGTTAGGTGACGTCTGTTTTCCTCGGTTTGAGAAACGGTTACAGTTTTGGTTACAAAACTGATATAACTATTCTATGAACGAAGAAATCTACCCGAACGCGCCCATTGTGCTCATGGTGGCCGAAATCAAGCACACCGAGCACGGGCCACTGGACGAGAAACAGTCCAGAACGATCTCCGAGGCGGTCAGGGAGACACTCCCAATCCGCGAGGAGGACGCTGAACAGAACATCACCTTCACGGGAATAACGGACGGAACACAGCCGCCCGTCCAAGTCTCTCAGACGAAGGTGCTGCGCTGGTCAAGCCGCGACAGAAGAACCGTCCTCACGGTCAAACCCGACACCATCTCCGTGGAAACCACGCAATACCATCGATACATGGACATTCGGGAACTACTGGGGCGAGCGCTGGCCGCGCTCGCCGACACGACGTCCTTGGACGGCGTCACGCGCATCGGCCTGAGGTACATCGACGAGATCCGCGTGCCGTCCGAAGATGATTCCGGACTCCCGGAATGGGGTGAATGGGTTGACGGGTCGCTGCTCGGCCCGCATGGAATCGAGCTCGGTCATGGGCTGTCGCCGGCCACCAACGAGGCACATCGGTGTTCGCCGGGGACGACGCGACCAGACTGGTGCTCCGGTACGGCGCGCAGGATGCGTACGTCGTCGGTTCGACGCAGCAGCTTCGACGCCCCCTGCCGTCCCCTGGCCCGCTGTTCAAGCTGGACATCGACAGCTACTGGCAGCCGGAGGACGTTCCGGAATTCAACCCCGATGGAATCCTCGCAATGGCGGATCGGCTCCACGAGCCGGTGCGTTCCATGTTCGAGGGGCTGATCACCGACAAGCTCAGGAACGAGGTGCTTCGCCGTGGCTGACACCATCATCAAGGAAAACGAGCGGACGTTGACGGAGACGGCAGGCGGTGCCGTGAACCGTCCCGAATCATCCGGAACCGGTCAATCCAGATCGGCACTCACCGACAACATCGGAGGCATTCGCGGCGCGGCCCGTGCTTTGGAATCCGAACTGGACGACATGCACCGTGAATCATTCGAATCCGAATGGGAGACGAAAACCGCCGAAGCAGGCAGGAAAAGCGTCAGAACACTGCTCGGCGAGCTGTCCGACCTCGGCTTCTCCTGGCGTGACATCGCCCGCATGCTGCATGTAAGCGTGCCCGCCATCAGGAAATGGAGGCAAGGAGGTACGGCATCCGGCGACAGCAGAAGGAAGGTCGCCGCACTGATGGGGGCGTGCAATCTGATCATGCGTCATTCCATGGTCGATGAGATAGCCTCATGGTTCGAGATGCCCCTGACATCGGCGCCGGTCACACCCATCGACCTATACGCCGCAGGAAGGGCCGATCTCGTGTTCGACTACGCCAGCGGACATCCGGACCCGGAACGTCTGATGGACGAATTCGACCCCCAGTGGCGCGAACGCTACCGCAGCGATTTCGACGTCGTGACCGCTTCGGACGGTGACTTCTCCATCGTGAGGAAGGAACGGTAGCCATGAACAAGCTCGAATTCCCCGGCAGCAGCGAACGTCTCGCCCCGGACGGCCTTTATCTGGCCCGCGGAGCAGGCGAGACGTCGCTATGCCGTCCCTACCTCATCGGCGACGTATTCGACGGCGTGGCCATCCCCAACGGCGCTGGAGGCGAAAAGAAGAGGCGGGTGGCCATCCTGCAGCATCCATGCTCCATGCGCAAGGACGGGGTCAACCTGAAGGATTCGTTACTCGTGGCGAAGGTCTCCCGACGTCCCGCGCTGACTGCTGACGAATGGGCCGGAGGTTACTTCGGCATCATGCCGCTTCCTGAGCTTGAATACAGCGACAACCCCAAACGCCGCGACCACGCCATCGAGTTCGGTGACCTGTACACCGTGTCGCCTGGACAACTGGAAGCCGCAGAAAGAATCGCGTCGCTGTCACCCATCGGCATCAACCTGCTCCTGCAACGGTGGGTGCACTATATGTCGAGGGTCGTGGTCCCCTCGTTTACGTTCAACGAGGCGACGACACCGTTCTATGAAGAGGCCGACCTGATCGAAGAATGGTGCGAGGAATCAGCGACGGACGAAACCGCGGACTCCATCCAAAAGGCCGGGCTCGCCTGCATGGGATGGCTGCGCGCGGAACGACCGGGCGGCAGGACGTACCAGGAGATGCTCAAGGACCCGCAGTCGCGTAGCGCCGTACGCAAGGCGATGCGCGCGGAACTCAAGAGAATGAATCGTCCAGCGTGAACGGCGGAATTTCAGGCCTAGCAATTTCCGTGTTAAGCTAACGCTGTAACCAGCGGTATCCCTCGAGATGGGTGATGCCTGCTGGAGGTGAGGCCCCGACGGGCATGGATTCGTCGGGGCCTCGCTCGTATCGGGATGTCAAAGTATCGTATGGAACATGGATCAGGGTCTTGTAACCATAGTCGTCGGCCTCATATCGGCGAGTGCCGCCATTGTCGCCCCTATTGCCCAAAGGGCAATGGAGAACAAGGGCAAGGACAAGCGTGACCAAAGGCTTGAACTTGAACAGTTGGCGAGTCGGTATCGTTCCTCTTGCGAGCGGCTCTGGGAGGCGAACGGTGATTTGCTGCTGGCATATTGGGACCGGGTACTCTTGGATGACGGGCGGCACAGCAGCAAATACGTAGAACCATGCGATCGTTCTCTGTATTATTCAGAAAACGAGGCAGTCGAAGAAGATATCCGTAATGCGGAGAATGCATACTACTCCGCAAGAGACCTTGTCGAAGGCGAATTGTTCTCGCTTGCTGTGAAATATCCCAAACTGCAGGAGTCGGCGAAAGAACTGTTTGATAAGGCTGATCATCAGCCGAGACAGGATCCTTTTGATCGTACGGTTTTTGTCACCGGTCTGAAACGGATAATTATAGAGAGCGACGATGGCGGTGCGGAACTGGATTCAGCGCTACAGCAACAATACGATGAGGCTGTTGTCCGTTTTACGGAGAAAGTTCAATCCGAATACAAACGTCTGAAATGATCAGGACCCTGCCGGTGCAGGGTCTTTTTTGTAGGGAGGTGCATGATGCCGCCCACCATCACGCTCAAGATCACGGACAACGCGGACCGGCAGCTCGTCGTGATGAGCGTGCCTGTCCCGCTGTCGGGTGAGCCGGGCGAGTGCGCCATGTTCGACGCTGAAAAGTTCGAACGACTGCTCGACCGGGCGGCCATCGCGTTCCGCAAGGTGTTCGACGATGCATGCCAGGAGTAACCCGCGCAGAAGCAACGGGCATCGCAGGGACATGCTGCGCAGGCGCGTGCTCGCCGCCTACGACACGTGCGCCATCTGCGGACGGCCCGTCGACAAGACGTTGAAGTCGCCGCATCCCATGAGCGCGGAGGTCGACGAGCTCATCCCCGTCTCGCGTGGCGGCGACCCGTTGAGCTTCAATAACTGTAGGCTCACGCACCGGCGGTGCAACCGGATCAAAAGCAACAAAACGGATGCGTACGCCCGCGCCCATCTGGGCGGCACCGCCGCTCAGCCCAGGGCCACGAGCATCCCGTTCGAGTCGAGCGACTGGTGACCTGGGGAGGATACCCCGGCAGGCCCCGAAACGGCCACCTCGGGTGCAGGGCCGATATCCCTCCCCGGGGTCGCGGAACGTCGCCTTTTCAAGGAGGAAACCATGGCCATGCGACGATGCGCGTTGTGCGGCGGACCGCTGCCGAAGAACAGCAGCGGCAAGCGCCGGTACTGTTCCGACAACTGCAGGAAGCTCGCTTCCAAGCGACGCCTGGGCGCCGCCACCGTATCGTCGCCTCCGGCTGGCGCGGGCGGCGACGATACGGAAATCTCATACGCCGACCTGCTGCGCGTCAGCCTTGACGCGCTGCGTCGGGCGGTGCAGGATCCGGACACCCCAGCCCAGGCCATCGCCGCGTTGACCAAGCAGATGCTCGCGGTCGGCAAGGAGATCAACGCATTGGAGGAGGAATCGCGGGCGGATCCGCTTGCGGAGGGAGTGAGGGCCGATGACGCGAGGGACGAATCCTTCGACCCCGGCACTGTCTGAGGCTGCCCGCCATCTGGCCATCCCCACCGGAATCGTCTCCACCGGGTTCGGCAAGGTCCGCACCATCACGGGCCGGCTCGGCATCCGGTTCGACCGGTGGCAGGAGGGCATCGGCCGGCTCATGCTCGCCAAGCGCGCCGACGGCACGTACGCGGCCGGCGTGGTCATGAGCATCTGCCGGCAGACCGGCAAGACGTTCACGGTCGGCAACAACGTGGTCGTCCTGTGCCTGACCCAGCCGGGCATGAAGGTCATCTGGACCGCGCACCGCACCCGCACGTCGAGCGAGACGTTCAAGAGCATGACCGCGCTCGTGCAGCGCCCCGGTCTGTCCAGGCACTGCAGGGCCGTGCGACGGGCCAACGGGCAGGAGGAGATCGGGTTCGTCAACGGCAGCCGCATCCTGTTCGGCGCCCGCGAGCAGGGGTTCGGCCGTGGCTTCGACGCGGTGGACATGATCATCTTCGACGAGGCGCAGATTCTTTCGGAGAAGGCGTTGGACGACATGATCCCTACCGCGAACGCGGCGCGCAACCCGCTGATCGTGTTCATGGGCACCCCTCCGCGGCCCGTGGACCCGGGCGAGGTGTTCTCGCAGAAGCGCGCGCAGGCGCTCAAAGGCGAGGACGACATGGTGTACATCGAGTTCTCCGCCGACCGGGACGCCGACACAACCGACCGCGAGCAGTGGGCCAAGGCCAACCCCAGCTATCCGTCGCGCACCAAACCGGCCGCCATGCTGCGCATGCTTAAGAACCTGGGCGAGGACAGCTTCCGCCGTGAGGCACTGGGCATCTGGGACGAACAGGCCAGCATGAGGGCCATCGACCAGACGTCGTGGGACGAATCCACCGTGGACTCCAGACTGCCGGGCGGCTGGGTCGCCATCGGCGTGGACATGCCGCCCGACCGATCCAGCCTCGCCATCGGAGCGTGCATGGCCTACCCGGACGGTTCGGCGCACGTCGAACTGGCCCGGTTCCGGGACAGCCGCCGTGCGGGCACCAGATGGGCCGTCGACTGGATCGCCGACCGGTGGCCACGCATCGAAGCGGTGGTCATCGACGCTCAATCCCCGGCCACCGTGCTCGTCCCCGAACTCAAACAGCGCGGCGTGAACGTCACCCTGACATCCGCCACGATGATGGGCCAGGCGGTCGGCCGCTTCCAGGACATGCTGCGCGACCACACGCTGCGCCATCTGAAAGGCCAGACGCCGTTGGACATGGCCGTGGCCGGCGCGACCATACGCAACATCGGCCACGAGGGCGCCTACGGGTGGAACAAACTCGGCAGCGACGTCGACATCAGCCCACTGGTCGCCGTGACCCTCGCCCTGCACGGCGCCATGACCAACCCGCGTCGCGACACGAGACAGCAAAGGATGATACGACTGCCATGATCACCTACCCGACCACCGTCAGCGGCCTGAACCGCGGCGAATCCGAACTCTACCGCCGCCTGCTGCGCCGCCTCCTGACCAAACGCGGGCGCAACCGCGTCCGCCAGACCTACTACAACGGGCGCAACCAGCTCAAGGACATCGGCTACAGCCTGCCCCCGATAGCCAAGGACATCGAGATCGTCGTCGGCTGGCCCGAAAAGGCCGTGCAGGCGTTGGCCAACCGCGTCGTGCTCGACGGAATCACCACGGACGACGGCTCCGATCTATCCCGCACCGTGCGCGACCTGATGGACGCCAACGACCTGGTCGCCACCGCGGACAGCGCCCACACCGACGCGTTCGTCCACTCGTGCAGCTTCATCGCCGCGCTTGCCGGACGCGCCGACCTGGGCGAGCCGGAGGCGGTCATCCAGGAGTTCACGGCCGACACCGCGACCGGCGAATGGGACAAGCGCCGCCACGGATTGCGTTCGGCGCTCCTGTTCGACACTGACGACGAGTACGAGCACGCCACCGGCGCCTATCTGATGGATCTGGACCACACGGTCAACATCGTCAACGATGACGGCCGGTGGAAGGTCTACCAGCGCACCGACAACCCGTACGCGCGTCTGCCGGTCGAACTGCTCGCCTACAGGCCGGACTCCAAACGCCCGTTCGGCCGCAGCCGCATCAGCCGCACCGTGATGAGCCTGACCGACAGCGCCGTGCGCACGTTCATGCGCAGCGAGATGCAGGCCGAGCTGTACTCGGTGCCGCCCCGCTACTTCCTGGGCGTGACCGAGGAGATGTTCACCGACGACGACGGCAACCCGATACCCCAGTGGAGGATCCTGCTCGACCATGTGCTCGCCCTGCCCGCCGACCCGAAGACCGGCAACGTCCCGCAGGTCGGCCAGTTCGCCCAGTACTCGTTCGAACCCCACCAGGCGCAGCTGAGGCAGACCGCGACCATGTTCGCGTCCGCGACCAGCCTGCCGCCGGACGCGATGGGCGTGCTCACCGACAACCCCAGCAGCGCCGACGCGGTCGACAAGGCCCAGAAGGAGCTGTGCCTGGAGGCGGAGAAATGCCAACGCTGGTTCGCGCCCGCCTGGGAGCGGATCATCGGCCGCGCGCAATATTTGGCCGGCCCGGACGGCAGCGTGCAGGCCGTGTCCTGCCAGTGGCGCAACCCCAGCACGCCCAGCCGAGCCGCAGCCGCGGACGCGGCCGTCAAGCTCGTGCAGGCCGGCATCCTGCCCGCCGACTCCGACGTCACCTGGGACATGCTCGACCTGTCCGACCAGCAACGGCAGACCCTGCGCATGGAACAACGACGCAAACGCAGCGAACAGCGCATCGACCAGCTCCGCGCCATGCGGATGAGCTCCAAGGAGGCGACGGATGGATCTGAACAATCTGGATCTGACTCCGGAGAGCAAGTCGCTGCTGCAGGAGGAACTGGAACGGCTGCACCGCAACTACGAGGATGACATCGACAACCTCATCGACGCGGCAACCGAAGAGCTCGAACGCGCCGACCCGATGGAGATGAGGGACCTCGTCCTCGAATACGTCAACGACGCGGACACGCTCGCCAGCGAATACTACGAAGCCACCCGCGACGCGTGGCAACGATACGCCGGAGTCGGCATGCCCGCGTACGAGCCGACGGGCATCGACCCGTACGAGGTCCTGTACCGTCAGGTAGGCGGATTCTCCGGCTCCGACTGGAACGGCCTGAACTACACGCAGCTCAGGGACGGCCAATCCCGCGCCGGGCTCACCGTGGACGACCTGTGGCCCCGGAACATGAGCCTCGACGACTGGCAGCAGCTCGCCGCGGACATGATCGCGCGCTCCCTGCGCATGTCCACCCAGGCGAACAGGGACAAGGACCCCACCCACCCGCGGTGGGCCGGGGTCCGCGCGGGACGCGACCCTGTTCGTTCTGCGTGATGCTCGCATCGAACGGGTTCTTCTACACCAGCGAGCGGAGCGCCGACTTCGGCGGATCCTTCCACAACGGCAAATGCAGATGCGTCGCGGTATGCAGCTGGGGCAAGGACCGTCTCATCGGCTACGACCAGGCCCGCTACAGGACCATGTACGACGCCGCGGTCAAAGCCGCCGGGAGCTCGGACGCCGAAGCGGTCGCCGTCGCCATGAACCACCTGTACCCGGACGACGTCAGCGGAGGCGTGTACGAGCTTTCCAAGGAATGGCCCGACGAGGTGATCAGGCCCCGCGGACAGGTATGGGACCACATATTCGCCGGCCACGGTCCCGGGACACGCGTCGCCGGGAAAACCCATTTCCCCGACGACTGGCCGCAGGAGAAAGTACAATGGGCGGTACGCGAAACGATATGCGCGCCCGACTACGAACCGATGACGGCACCCGACGGCATGGTCCAACGCCGACGAAAACTCATAGAAGGACAGATCATCGAGGTGTACCTGAAAGTCAAACGCAAGAAGAAACTCGGCGGACGGTTCTCGGTCAACTCCGCGTATCCGATCACCGAACAGGAACGAGGTCGATATGGACAATGAGCAAAAGGCACGCGACGCCGCGGCCGCCCTGCTGCCATACGTCTCCCCGGCCATGAGCGAACAGGACATGGAAGGGTACACATCACCGCTGTCTGCGGGAGAACCGGAACTCGCGCTGATGTGGCTTCTCGGCTCACGCCCGGGCTCCCGCAGACCCACGCGCCCAGGTACATCATCCTCGACGCCGTCGCCGCGCTGCCCGACGACGACAAGGACGACTACGCATACCTGCTCGACTGACAGAGCCGACAAACTGTTTCACAACGAGGCCACCGCCACGCGCGGTGGCCTTCCTCGTTATCACGGCTGGTTACCGCAGCGGCCGACCGGACCCGGCTGTAAACCGGGCGCTTCACAGCCACGCAGGTTCGAATCCTGCACCAGCCACTCACCGCGGACCCCGCACGCCGCGTCGTTAACCGTGCGCCGAAACCATGAAGGAGAACACCATGTTCCGCAACCGATTCCGCATGCTCGCCCTGCGCCTTCGCGCCATCGACAACCCGCCCGCCGACAACGGCGGCGACGATGACGATGAAGACAAGAACGGCACCTCCAAGGAGTTCAGCCGGGCGCTCGCCAAGCGCGTCGCGGAGATCGAGGCCAAGTACTCGGACTACGAGGAGCTGAAGACCAAGGCCGCCAAATATGACGAGGCCGAGGAGGCCGGCAAGAGCGAACTGGAGCGGATGCGCGAGGCCAAGGAGCAGGCCGAGGCCGAACGCGACCGTCTCAAGGCCGAAGGCGAACGCTCCCGCCTGGTCGACGCGATCGCCGAGGAGACCGGGCTCGACCGGAGCGTGGTCGCCATGCTCTCCGGCGACGAGAAACAGCTGCGCGAGCATGCGGAGAAGCTCTCCGCCATGGTCAAGGACAAATCCAAGCAGGAGCGGGAGGACCGGCGCAAACGCAGCCTGCCTCCCACCAACCCGCCGGCCGGCCATCAGGGCGACGAACGCAGGAGCGCGAAGGAGCTGCTGCGCGACGCCTACGCGGACGGCGACGAATAAACCGAGACAACCAGAAAGGAGCCGATCATGGCGCTCACCCTCGCGGAATCCGCGAAACTCAGCCAGGACAACCTGCACCGCGGCGTGCTCGAAACGTTCGTGCAGGAATCCCCGATCCTCGACCGCATCCCGTTCATGCAGATCGAGGGCAACGCGTACGCGTACAACGAGGAGGCCACCCTGCCGGGCGTGGCGTTCCGCAAGGTCAACGAGGCGTACACGGAATCCACCGGCACCGTCAACCAGAAGACCGAGACCCTGTACATCCTCGGCGGCGACGCCGACGTGGACCGGTTCATCGTCCAGACCCGCGGCAACCTCAACGACCAGCGCGCCGTGCAGACCCGCGGCAACCTCAACGACCAGCGCGCCGTGCAGACCGCGTTGAAGACCAAGGCCCTGAGCTACGAGTTCCAGGACGCGTTCTTCAACGGCGACCACGACACCAACGAACAGGAGTTCGACGGCCTGAAGAACCGTCTGACCGGCGGCCAGGTCATCACCGCCGCCGAAAACGGCCTGAATGTGCTGGGCGACGGCGACAGCGACGTGCACGCGTTCCTCGACAAGCTCGACGAGCTACTCGCCGCCGTGCCCGGCATCAACGGCACCAACGGCGCGATCTACGCCAACGCCTCGATCATCGGCAAGATCCGCAGCGCCCTCCGCCACGTCGGAGAAAGCACCGCGCTCCTGCAGGACGTGGCTGGCAAGCGGGTGCTCATGTGGAACGGTATCCCGATCCTCGACCCGGGCAACACCGCGTCCGGCACGCCGGTCCTGCCGCAGACCGAAACCCAGGGCACCGCCACGTCCAAGGCGTCCAGCATCTACGCCGTCAAATTCGGCGAAAGCCCGGAGGACGGCGGCGTAACCGGCCTGACCAACGGCGGCGTCATGGTCGACGACCTCGGCCTGCTGCAGGACAAGCCCGTCTACCGCACCCGCATCGAACTGTACGCGGGCCTCGCCGTGTTCAGCGGCAAGGCCGCCGCCCGCCTCCAGGGAGTGCTCAATGGCTAGCCGCAGGGCCACGACCCCCGTCAAGTCGGAGGAGACCGAGGACATCGATACCGGGATCCTCGACGAGCCCGACACGGAGCCCGTCGAACCGACGCCCGTCGAACCCGAGGAGCCGGCCACCACGCCCATGTCCGGAGACATCCCGGACGTGGGCGCCGGCCGTGTCGAGACCTACGACACCGAGCGCGGCGGGCGACGCGTGCGCGTCACCCGCAACATCGACACCGGCATGAAGATCGTCGAACCGTATCCGGAGGAGGCGTGAGCATGTCGGACGAGGAAGCCCCGTTCGCCGAGGTCTCCGATCTGGAGGCCCGATGGCGCAGTCTCGACACCGGCGAACGGGAACGAGCCGAAACGCTGCTGGCCGACGCGTCCGACAAGATCCGCGCCGACTACCCGCTCCTATGGAGGAAGGCTTCGGAACGGACCCTGACCCGCATCGTCTGCCAGATGGTCAAACGCGCCATGCTGGCCGACGACACGGCGGGCGTCCAATCCGCCACGTAGACCACCGGCCCGTTCAGCGACACGGTCGCCTACTCGAACCCCGACGGCGACCTGTACCTGACCGCCAGCGAACGCCAGTCGCTCGGCGCCGACCGACGGCATGCGTTCACTATCCGCATGACCGGAGGCGATGGCGCATGATCCCGTCGGACTACGAGACCGTCGACGTCAAACGCTGCACCGTCACATTGGAGGATGGCGTGCGCACGCCCGGCGAAGCCCGTCGCA
>ENA-OQDM01000337-OQDM01000337.1-human-gut-metagenome-genome-assembly--contig:-NODE-337-length-29682-cov-1.045475_pt1 | contig 29682 bp, 33 predicted proteins | sample MGYA00242772_ERZ504605 | MGnify/ENA primary metagenome ERZ504605 (study PRJEB26092, sample SAMD00036348) | human gut metagenome | host: Homo sapiens | study: EMG produced TPA metagenomics assembly of... | reverse complement strand
CCATTTGTTTTCATAGGAAGATACCTTGCTGAACTGACCAAGTAGACAATGGTATTCTTGAATGAAGCGATAGCTGAGATCGTATGACTATCGGAAAGGTTGATAATCCATAGGGCTTCCAGTTTGCCTTATCCAGTAGGTTCTCTTTTAATGAGGCGTATATAATCCCCGAAGATACTTCTGCTTTATTGGTTGTAGAGGCATATATATTGCCATTCTGTATGGCACACGATGTTATATTTAAGGAAAGCTTGTAGGTATCCTTTATTTCCTTTTTGGCCATATTGACCACGACGATACCAAATGCTGTCGATAAATAGGCATATTCATCATGTACCAATACTGAATTGATTTGTTTGTCTCTTATGGACGTACTGGTCGACAGATAAGGTAGATTTGTCGCCACTCCTCCCTCAAGTATATCTATATTTGAATTATCATAGATAATAAGGAGTGATTTTGTTTGTTTATTATAGCGGATCAAAGAAATCGTATTATCATTTAATCCGTTTCCTTTATAATATTGCTTAATACTATTATCATCTTTTCCATACGTATAAAGAGATCCTTCCGCTACCACAAATACTTGGTCGTTCGATTCCTCTACGCTGTTTGTGTTATTGTAAGAAAGATACGTTTTCCATCCGGTTGTATTAAAATTAGCGGCTAATACAGTGAATGAAAAAAATGAAAATAGAATAATAGTAAGTATATGTCTCATATTAACAATTGTAATCAGATAAAAATGATGTTAACTTCATGACGGCTTTCGCACGATGGCTGATCTGGTTTTTTGTATCGTTACCCATCTCGGCGAAAGTTTGTGTATAGGTATCAGGCATGAATATAGGATCGTATCCAAATCCGCTATTTCCGCGTTTTTCGGTAGTGTAGAGCCATTCACGATACCGTCGAAGGTATATTCTTTTCCGTCAAGGCTAGAGCTATGACCGTGCGGAAACGTGCTTTTCTGTTTTCTTTATGATTCATTTCGGACAACAGCTTGTTCATATTAGCTTCCGAGTCGTGCCCTGTTCCTGCGTAACGAGCCGAATAGACTCCCGGAGCATTATTCAATACCTCGACTTCTAATCCCGTGTCGTCAGCGAAACAATCATATCCGAATTTCTCCTTGATATAGCGGGCTTTTAGCAAAGCATTTCCCTCTAAGGTATCTGCCGTCTCGGGGATATCGTCATGGCAATCTATATCGGATAAACTTATGATTTCCGCGTATCCGGCGGTTATCTTGCGGACCTCGTCCAGTTTGTGTTGATTATTTGTCGCGAATACAAGTTTCATATTTCGTAATCTATTAAATAAGAAAGCATTTCTATACGGTAGATATATAACGTATGGAAATGCTTTAAATTGTTTGTATATTCTTTTTTAAGTCTTTATCTGATCGAACCCCTCACCATATACCCCTCGGACAATGCTTTGGGAGATGAACGCTTGGTGGTCTATCCGTTTCACGATCCGGAAGATGGAGACGGATTCGGATTTCTTGGCGAGTAGTACGACTACCTTGACGGGTTTGCGGGAATAACCGCCCTCGCCGTCCAGTATCGTACAGCCACGGCCTAAGTCATGGATGATGCGATCCGCTATCTCGTCGTACTTCTGGGAGAAGATGAGGAATTGTACGGATTGGCGGTTACCGTTCAATACCATGTCGAGAACGTAATTGCTTATGACCATCTCCACGAAACCGAAAACGATCTTGTCCACGTTATGGAACAGGAAGAAAGAGGAACTGATGATGAAGAAATCGCAAAACAGAAGGATACGTCCGATCGATATATTCTTATATTTATTGATTACCGCACCGATAATATCCGTACCTCCGGTACTACCGTTCGCCGAGAATACCAATCCTAGTCCGGCACCACACATAAACGCTCCGATTATGATAGCCATAAACGGCTGGTCGTGCAGTATAGGTTGTCCTTTCAGCAGCCACTCGAAGAGAGAGAGAGAAGCCGAGAGTGAGAAAACTCCGAAAATAGTTTTTATCAAGAATTTTAGACCAAGGATCTTTAAGGCTACCACCAACAAGGCTACGTTGATGACAAAATAAGATACGGATACCGGGATCAATCCATTGGAGGCAAAGAAGATCAACGCACAGATACCACTTACCCCCACCTGTCACGATCTCGTTTGGGAAAAGGGATAAAAGGGCGTTTGAATCCGAATCCGTATAATAAAGTTCCGAACAGGATCATTAGATAATCCTGTACGGAAAAATAGATTTTGTGAGTTTTAGTTCATCCCACTACGATATTAACGATTTTGCCGGGAACGACAATAACTTTCTTAACGGCCTTGCCTTCCATCCACTTCGCTGAGTTCTCATGGCTCAAGGCCGCCTTCTCAGCGTCTTCACGGGAGATATCTGCCGGAAGTTCGAGGTTGAAACGGGCTTTACCATTGAATGAGATGACGTAGGTAACTGATTTTTCTACCAGATACTCTTCGTTATGTTCCGGCCACTGGGCATCGCAGATGGTCGTATCATGTCCTAATTGATGCCATAGCTCTTCCGTGATGTGGGGAGCGAACGGAGCCAATAAGGTGATCAGCGGCTCCAAGATGGCGCGCTTGCTGCATTTTAAGCTCGTTAACTCGTTCACGCAAATCATGAAGGCGCTAATGGACGTGTTGTATGAGAAATGCTCGATGTCGAACGTTACTTTCTTGATCAGCTTATGCAAGGATTTCAATTCGTCGGCCGTAGGCTCGGCATCGGTAACTTGCAGGGTATCCGTATTGCCGAAGAACAAGCCCCAAAGCTTCTTTAAGAAACGGTGTACGCCATCGATACCGTTCGTATCCCAAGGCTTGGATTGCTCCAACGGGCCTAGGAACATCTCGTACAAACGTAGGGTATCGGCACCATATTTCTCAACGATCATATCCGGGTTCACTACGTTGAACATGGATTTGGACATCTTCTCGACCGCCCATCCGCAGATATATTTACCATCTTCCAATACGAACTCCGCGTCGTTGTATTCCGGACGCCAGTTCTTGAAAGCCTCTATATCCAACAGATCGTTAGATACGATATTTACGTCTACATGGATAGGGGTGACCTCGTATTGGTCTTTCAAGTTCAAGGAAACGAATTTATTGGTTCCGTTGATGCGGTACACGAAGTTCGAGCGTCCTTGGATCATACCTTGGTTGATCAATTTCTTGAACGGCTCTTCCTCGCAAACGATACCCAAGTCGAACAAGAACTTATTCCAGAAACGGCTGTAAATCAAGTGGCCGGTAGCGTGTTCCGTACCACCGATATATAAATCCACGTTTCTCCAATATTCATCCACGTCTTTAGCTACCAAGGCTTTATCATTACGCGGGTCCATATAGCGCAAATAATAAGCGGAAGAACCGGCGAAGCCCGGCATCGTACAAAGCTCTAGCGGGAAGATTGTCTGGTTATCGATCTTCGATACCTCGGTGACTTTTTGGTTTACCGTGTCCCAAGCCCATTTAACGGCGTGTCCTAATGGAGGCTCGCCCGTCTCGGTAGGCAAGAATTTATCTACTTCCGGCAGCAACAGGGGCAGACATTCTTCCGGCAACATCTGAGGCATGCCATCGGCGTCGTAATATACCGGGAACGGTTCGCCCCAATAACGCTGGCGGCTGAAAATAGCGTCGCGCAAGCGGTAGTTTATCTTCACACGTCCCAGATCGTGATCTTTTACGTATTTCTTGGTAGCGGCTATCGCTTCCTTGATCGTCAGTCCGTTCAAGGAAAGATCGCAATAAGGAGTAACGCCGGCTCTCGGAGAATTGCATACGATACCTTCCTTGGCATCGAAACTTTCCTCGCTTACGTCGCAACCTTCCACCAAGGGGCGGATTTCCAGTCCGAAATGCTTCGCGAAAGCGTAGTCGCGGCTATCGTGCGCCGGAACCGCCATGATCGCTCCCGTACCGTAGCCGGCCAATACATAGTCGCTGATCCAGATGGGAACTGCCTCGCCCGTAAACGGGTTAATAGCATAGGAACCACTGAATACACCGGTTACCTGACGGTCGGCGATGCGCTCGCGCTCGGTACGTTTCTTGGTACGATCTAGGTAAGCGTCTACTTCTGCTTTTTGGTCTGCCGTAGTTAATTGTTGAACCAATTCGCTTTCCGGAGCTAATACCATGAAGGTAACACCAAACATCGTATCGGCACGGGTCGTAAAGATCGTGAATTCCCTGTCGCTGTCTTTTACCTTGAAGCGAACCTCGGCACCTTCGCTGCGTCCGATCCAGTTCTTTTGGGTCTCTTTCAAGGAATCCGTCCAGTCGATCGTATCCAATCCGTCCAACAGGCGTTGCGCGTAAGCGGATACACGTAAGCACCATTGGCGCATGATCTTTTGTTCTACCGGATAGCCTCCACGCTCGGAAACACCGTTCACGACCTCATCATTCGCTAATACGGTACCCAAGGCGGCACACCAGTTTACCATGGTCTCGCCACGATAAGCGATCCGGTAGTTGAGTAATATCTCTTGTTTTTCTTTATCGCTCTTGGCTTTCCATTCCTCGGCGGTGAAACTAAGTTCCTCTCCGCAAGCTACGTTCAGACCTTCCGTACCACTTGTCTCGAAGGCTTGTATCAACTCGCTGATCGGGCGGGCTTGCTTCTCGTCGTTGCAGTAGTAGGCTGTTGAACATCCGGATGAAGGCCCATTGCGTCCATTTGTAATATTCGGGATCACAGGTACGGATCTCACGGCTCCAATCGTAGCAGAAACCGATCTTTTCCAATTGCTCCCGATAACGGGCTATATTATTCTTTGTCGTGATCTCCGGATGTTGTCCGGTTTGGATGGCGTATTGCTCGGCGGGTAGTCCGTAAGCGTCGTAACCCATCGGGTGCAATACGTTGAAACCTTGCAAACGTTTGAAACGCGAATAAATATCAGAAGCTATATAACCGAGCGGGTGGCCAACGTGTAATCCCGCACCGGAAGGATAGGGGAACATGTCCAATACATAGTATTTAGGCTTATTCGTGTCTTTTTCGACTTTATAAAACCTTTTCGGCAATCCAGTAGTCGTGCCACTTCTTCTCAATCTCTCTGAAATTGTACTCCATGATCGTTTATCGTTTTTGTATCGTTTTCTATTTAAGGCCACAAAGTTAGTGAATTTATTTATTTTATATGAGTTATTTACATGAACTGTTTATTTCACGTAACCAATCCGGGGGCGAGATTGATTCTCGGTTCTTTTCGCTTGTAACTCAGCGAGTGACAGATTGATTAGCTCAAGTTGCGTACGGGTATCTTCGTTGATGTCGTTGTAATCGGCAAATGCTTCTTCGATATACGCTTTGAGTTCCTTTACTTCTTGTTGGAGTTCAAGCAAAGGGGAGGAAGACTTATTATTTGTCGTATGCCGACGAAAGCACGCATGATAGAGATATTGACTTTAATGGCTGTATCGGATCTGAGTACAGAAGAAAGCATTGCTATACCTTGCTCCGTGAAAGCGAATGGAGCATATTGGTTACCTCCTTTCTTTGAGATGCCAATTTGGCATACCATATTGTTTTTCAAGTTGTTAAATTCTTGAATTGTTAATGTGAACATAAAATCATCAGGAAAGCGTTCTATGTTTCGTCTGACCGCACGTTTCAGTTGGGCGGTTTCTGTTCCATACATTTCCGCCAGATCAAAATCCAGCATGACTTTTTGCCCTCTGATCTCGTGAATCTTGTTTTGTATCGTTTGTAATTCCATAGTAAAGATTTTAGTTTAATATTATGTTCGCAAAGGTTTGTAAAATAATTGAGATAAGCAATAAGCTAGTTGGATATTAATGATTGGTTGCATTTGTAAGTTGTACAATGAGTTATTGCTGATCCGGCTTATTGTCTATTTTTTATGTGTTCTTATTTTCCTTATAAGATTTCCGGGAAAAACACGTACGTGATTTATGAAAAACACGTACGACTTTTCGGAAAAACATGTACGTGTTTTCCGGAAAACATGATGATGTTTTTATATCACTGATATTCATGTATATATAACTTGATACCTTTGCATGGACTTATTGTGTGTTTTTTTCTTCTTGTATTTGTTATTTTGTTGTTCTATCGTTTGTTTATGAATTAAAAATATTTAATTTTGCTTATCTATAATAAAGGATGAAGTCATTTATATATATACTATTAACTTCCTTGACTTTCCTTGTGGTAGGATGCCAAAATGAATCTGAGGAAATCCGTTTGATCAATCAGGCGGAACGCCTGTTTGATGCCTATCCGGATAGCGTAATCACTACATTGGATTCCATTCCGCTCCCGGAAGAGATGAGTCCCCGTCTGATAGCCCGTTGGTGTATGTTGTACGCACGTGCCGCCGATAAAATAGAGGACGAAATGCCTTATACGAACCAGCTTGAGATCGCCTTGAAATACTATCAAAAGAAAAAGATGCGGGAAGAGGAGGCTGAGATCGGCCTTTATCTGGGGCGTTCGTATGTGGAGGATAAGGAGTACGAGAAGGCAATGAGGGCTTACTCCGATGCGCTGGAGGTAGCGTTGGCGATTAAGAACTATAATCGTGCCGGGTATATTTGTAGTTATATGGGGGATTTGTATGAACTGGATGATCGTTATGTGTTAGCTGCAAAAAAATATAAGGAGAGCGGACGGTATTTTCGATTGGCCGGTAATATGAAAAGCTATGTGCGTTCGTTTGTGAATGAGGGAAGGAGTTATATGGATGTTGATTCTAATTATTTAGCTTTAACTATATTGAAGCGAGCAGAAGTGATAATAGATTCCTTGAGAGTAGATGAGGTTAGAAATTATGTATACAATGGTCTAGGTAATATATTTAATGTTTTGGAAAAATATGATTTAGCTGAAAAATATTTATTGAAGAGCATAAAAGAGGATTCGAGTGATACTGCTTCGGATTATTTGACCTTATCAGATCTTGAGCAAAAGCGTGGAAATTTAGAACAAGCGGAAAATTATCTTCAAAAGGCTAATAGTGTATCCATAGATAATGATTTTGTACCGGCTACTATTGCTTATCATTATTATAAAATAAATAAAGAAAGAGATGATTATAAAAGAGCTTTGTCTTTTTATGAAGAATATGTAGCAGCAGAGGATTCCCTTATGAATATAAGTAAATCTGTCGATATATATGATACAGAACAAAAATATGAACATTTGAAATTGCATAATGAAAATATAAGATTTACTATTAAAGGGGCAAAGGAATTATAACTTTTATATTGATATTGTTATTTTTATGTGCTTTACTCATTATTGTCTATTTAGCTACGATAAGAAGAAAGAATCGTTCACTTTTAAAACAACAAGAAAAAATTAATACTTTGAATCAAAGCATATATCAATTATATGCAGAACTTCGGAGAAAGAGTGATGAACTAATCCAATTGCAAAATACTCAGTATTCTTCGGTGAAAATGCAAGTGGAATATGAAAATGTACAGAAAGAGGTAGATAGCTTGAGATCTCGATTATTCGAATTAAGAGAATCTAAAATTCTCAATAGTAATTTAGCTAAAAAAATAAAGAAAATATCTCAAACTGTGCAGCCTAATCATTCTGAAGCACCCGTTTCCGAAAAAATGTGGATTGATATTGAAGTTTTGATGATGGAAGTTTACCCTAGTGTTATAAAGGTACTGAAGGATGCAGGCTTGTCACCATCGGAGATGCATCTTTGTTTCCTTACATTATTTAAACTTGATTCAACAGCTATATCTATCCTTTTAAATATTATTCCTACTTCCGTCGATCGTACACGTTTGCGAGTACGAAAGAAATTAAATTGGGAAGGTAAACAAGGATTGTATGAATCTCTTGTTAATATTTAGTATGTAATAAACCTTCATTTAAGGGGCTCTACGATTGTTTGTCTATGTATTTGTTTTTATAGTATTTGATTGTCAAGTGTTTACGTTTTTTTCTTTGTCTATGTGGATTACATAATTTAACCCCTTTAGATCATATATAATCTCTAGATTTGCAACCGAAACATAACAAAAAAGAGAGATTATGAAAAATGTAAAATGGCTACTAACAGTGTTGTTTATTTTTTCAATTTGTATTCCATCTTTTGCAGGTCATGTGCCTTTACATGGTCATCTTAAGAAAAAACAGCGATCTGTAAATTTGGATGTACCTATAAAAGCAGACATAGATGAAACTTCAAAAGTTTTGTCTTTGGAGTTTTTAGAATATATAGGAGAGGTACGAGTATCTGTTGTGGATGCGAATGGAAATATCGTTTATGAGGAGATAGTGGATACACAAGATGTTTCTTCTAGTATTATCTCATTAGATGAATGTACTTCTGGATCTTATGGACTTTATATATCAGATTCAGAAACTACGCAGAAGGTTTTTTAATTTATAAATAATTCAAATTTTAGAAGTATGGACAAAAAGACAGTGCTTTTAGCATCTGCATGTACTTTATTGATGATATCATGTAGTAATGATGCGGAATTGATTAATGTTGCTGAAACGACAGGATTACAAACAAAGGCTTTTGTTGGTGAAGCAGATTTCCAAATTGTAGATTATGCGGGAGATAAATGTATTTCAGTTCAAGAATGATTCCGTCTTTAATGCGATGCTTTGGGAGATGAATGATATGTCAGAAGAAGAGAGAAATAATATTTTCTCGGGGGCAGGTTTCGTAAGTCAATGGCAACTTATGCAAGAAGCAGATCAAGAACAGGAGCTTATTGTAGACAATTATGAGAAAGATCTTAGCCAACCTTGGCCTGCTCATCAAATCAAAGAATTCAAACAAAAATATGATGATGTTTTCATGTTTGAACCTTATGATTCTACAGATTTTATTGCGCATTATAAATTAAAAGGTTCTACATATAGTTCTTTTGTGAATAGAAGGGGGGTGTTTTTGATAGGAGATAGTGTAGCATATGCTCCTGTATATAAGGCTTTAGAGGAATATTTCGGATCAGGGATATCATTGTATGGTAATAATGAAGCTACAAATGAAAAGAATGATATAAACCTAGCTGAAAGTAAATATCAAATACCAGGTGGTGATTATGTAAAGGTTCGAGCTATTCCAAGATTTATAGAGTTACAAACTATTGAAAATAAAATTATTTGTCATTGGGCTTTGATTATCTTAGTCAAAAAAAGAAAGTTTTATGGAAAAAACACCGTACAATGATTATACTACGTCTTACAGCTTCAGGGTCAGGAAGTGGTTTTGAAGTATATAATGTTTCAATTAAAAAATTATCAGAATAAAAATGGGGTAACAATTCTTTTACATACAGATGTATATAATAAACTTTTAGCTAAGGATCAAGGAGGTATGTTAGGGCATGTTGGTGAAAATCCAAGAAACTCAGTTACAATCGTAACTCCTCCTCGATTTGAGTTTTCTGGACGAATGGAAATTTGGTCAGATGAAATGCCTGAAAGTAATAAAGGGACTGCAAAAATAAGTTTAAAAGAAGACTGGTGATAATTTATGAAAAAAATTTTATTTTTACTGTTATTGGTTTCTACTTCTACTTTCGCCCAAATTGAGCATGGCTTATTAGTAGGTGCCGGTGTTGGATTTCCTTTACAAGATAGTTGGAAACGAACTACTTGGGGTGATGAATCAAATTGGTCTTATCGGCACGATTATAAGTTAAATAGTATGATCGGTTATCGCTTTCGATTCCTTCCGGAACAGAAATTCTTTTATGATTTGGATATTACGATGGGATTTCAGAAGATGGAAACGACGAAGTATTTTCCTTATTATGAAAGTATAGAGGATGGTATATATGTTTCTAAGAAAGCTGATGTTTTCGATGAGTTTGTGATGCCTATCTCCGTAGCCGCTAGTTGGAATTGGCGTTTTACCAAGAAATTCCATTTAGGTGTCGGTATCGCTCCTACGCTTTATGTACAGCCACAAGCCGTGTTTGACCTGTCCGTGATGGCGAAGGTGGGATATCGTTTAAGCAAGCATTGTGAGTTCGGCCTTTCTTATCAGTATGGCTGTTTCAATACCTTGAAGCATTTCAATAACGGACCGGCTAATGGCCGTCGTGGACATCTTTCGGATTTGATGCTCTCTGTATATGTTCCTTTTGTTTTGAAATGATAGAATAATAAAGTATAGAAACACATAATGTTTTATTTGGAACCAAAACAAAGATGAATAACTGCCTATAAGAAAAGAGTACGTGAAAAGAGCCATGTGTAGAGAGATAATTCTATGCATGGCTTTTGCTTGTATAATGTATATAGATTCTCAAGAATTATTGAGGCATTTTTGTTTGCGATATTGTCTCTCTCGTGATTAAGAACTATCTTTGACAAACTATCCAATAGTGGATGCCGAATCAAAATCAATTGACTATGAAAACAAAAAAATTGAAATTCTTCGTAAATTTGTGGTTCTTTAAGCATATCTTATAGTAAGGATCGAATATGAAAATGAGTGAAAAGGAGGTTGATACATCAAATGAACTACGGGTCTTGTCCCTGTTCTCTGGATGTGGGGGCATGGATTTAGGATTCGAGGGGGATTTTATATGTCATCGTAAGTCTATATCTCCTCAAAGTACCTGGGTTCAAGAGGTTATCGATGAACACTGGGTTCGTTTACAGAAGAATCGTTTTCGAACGGTCTTTGCGAATGATATATTGAAAGAGGCACAAACCGCTTGGCTTCAATATATGGATCGATTCGGATATGATAAAAACGTTTATAATACAAAGAGTATCGTAGACTTGGTGAAAGAGCATCGAGCGGGGAAAAAAGTTTTCCCTAAAAATATAGATGTCGTCACGGGAGGTTTTCCTTGCCAGGATTTCAGTGTCTCTGGTAAACGTCTGGGATTTGAGTCGAATAAGGATCATACCGGGAAATTGCGTGAGGACGATGAGGCCTCGGAAGAGACGAGGGGTAAACTTTACTATTGGATGAAGCAGGTGATCGATATTACGAGACCCAAGATATTTATCGCGGAGAACGTGAAGGGACTGGTGAATCTGGGAGACGTGAAAAGTATTATTCAGAGAGACTTCGCCCATGCGGCTGGGGATGGATATATTGTTTTAGATCCTCAAGTTTTACATGCGGGCAATTATGGGGTTCCGGAGTCTAGAGAGCGTGTGATTTTTATCGGGATACGTAAGTCCGCGTTAAAGGTTAAGGCTTTAAGAGCGCTTCAAGAGGAGAAGATACCCAAAGCTTACGATCCTTATCCGAGTCCGACACATGCTTGCACCGTGGAAGATAAGAAACTATTGCCACCGGTGGTTTGTCGGGATGTATTTGTAGGATTGGAGGAACCGGATAGGACAGAAGATCCATCCCAGCGGTATTATTCACAGGCGAAATATATGGGAGCTCATTGTCAAGGTCAAAAGGAGATCGCGCTGGATAATATTGGCCCGACGATTCGTTCCGAGCATCATGGAAATATAGAATACCGTCGTTTATCCCGGGAGCATGGGGGCGTTATTACGGAAGAATTAGACGCCGGTTTACAAGAACGTCGCTTAACTCCTCGAGAATGTGCTTTGATACAGACGTTTCCGCCGGATTATACGTTTGTCTCCCATAAAAAGAACAGTACACGTTTTGAGTTAAGTGCCTCAGGCGCTTATAAGGTGATCGGTAACGCGGTTCCTCCAGTATTAGCGTATCATATAGCGAATCGCATACAGACTTTATGGCCGTTGTATTTTAAAAAGAGATAATATGGAAGAGGAGAATATTATTACTGTGCGTAATAGAAATCTTCAAAAAGCGGATGAGGCTTTTGCGGATTTTATGTTTATGCTGGAATCATACTTGAATGAAAAAGCAGCTGCTATTCCGGGTACGTATTGCGATTGTAAGAGTAAGGAACTGGAAAATGTAGTAGTGAACGTGATGAAAGAACTTTGCGGTAGAACTCCTTTCCGTGTGGAGGAGATACGCTTGGTTTCCGCCCAATATTTTCCAGATATTATCGCGGAGAAATATTATGGGGTTGAGGTAAAATCTACAAAAGAGAACCATTGGACATCTACGGGAAGTAGCATCGTGGAGTCTACACGTGATAAGAATGTAGAAAATATCTATATGCTCTTCGGCAAACTGGGAGGTAAGACGGCGGAGTTTAAGTGCCGTCCTTATGAGGATTGTCTCTCCGATATAGCTGTTACCCATTCTCCCCGTTATTTGATTAATATGGAATTAACGAAAGAGCAGACTATTTTTAGTAAGATGGGAGTTGCTTATGATCAATTAAGGAATGCTCCGGATTCTATAGAGATCGTTCGAAAATATTATAGGGAAAAAGCCATTAAAGCCAAAAAGAAAGCTATGCCTTGGTGGTTGGGCACTTCCGCTGAGGAAAGTTTGGAGGAGCATACGGATATGAATATAAGCCTGTGGGTGGATAATGGAGAATATGCGGATCCGGAAAGGAATAAGAGACTAAAAGCGGAGATATTTATTTTATTCCCGGAAGTAGTGAGTGGGAATTATGAGAATGCTGCCTTATGGTTATGTATGCGCCGGTCTGTTGTTAATTTTCATATGCGGGACACTTTTTCCGCAGGGGGCCAACAATTGAAACTGAATGATGAACTTCTGCCTTTTCCTTTACCGCATGTGGTTGGTGAGTTGTTAGAATCTGCGACTTTAATAAAGAACTATCTTCTTAATAGTGATGATTTAGACTTAGATATATCGGAATTCCGTCCAGAACTTATGTTGCCTAACCGATATGAGGTCTGGCTTAATGATATTTGGAAACGTATTCATCAACTAAAACCTTATAAAAGGAAAGAGACTATCGAAGAATTGGGCGGTATTTCATTGGCCGAATGGATCGATAGGAAATATACTTTGTCTGTAAAATAAAATATATCTTCTTCTCGATCGTCTCCCTAAGATCATAGATCGTATCAAGAAGCATACCTATCCCGGAAAAATACGCTGTTTTATATCTCCACAAACGGCTTAACGACTTGTATATGGAATTAGTAGGGGATTGAGACGGTTGATTTAGAACTAATAGCGAATCAGAAGGGTTATACAAATACGTAACATTAAAGTTTAAAGCTATGAAGTTTTTTATTGACACGGCGAATCTGGACCAGATCCGGGAAGCGAATGAATTGGGAGTATTGGATGGCGTGACGACTAATCCGTCCTTAATGGCGAAAGAGGGAATCCGGGGGGTGGAAAATCAACGGAAACACTATTTGGAAATTTGCGAGATCGTGGGCGGGGATGTAAGCGCCGAGGTAATCGCTACCGACTTAGAGGGCATGATAAAAGAAGGGGAGGAGTTGGCAGCTTTACATCCTAATATAGTCGTTAAAGTACCTTGTATCGAAGCGGGGATTAAAGCGATAAAATATTTCACCAGAAAAGGCATCCGTACGAATTGTACGCTGGTTTTCTCTGTCGGTCAGGCGTTATTGGCGGCTAAGGCCGGGGCTACGTATGTATCGCCCTTTGTCGGGCGTTTGGATGATATTGCCAGCGACGGGATAGAGCTGGTACGTAAGATCGTGGAAATGTATGATTATTATGATTATGATACCCAAGTTTTAGCGGCTTCTATCCGTAGCACCCAGCATATCATCCAATGCGTGGAGGCCGGGGCGGATGTGGCTACTTGTCCTTTGTCCGCCATTAAAGGCTTATTGAAACACCCGTTAACGGATAGTGGGCTAGCTACTTTTCTAGCGGATTATAAGAAAGTAAACGGATAGAAAAAAAATAGTACCTTTGTGCGGATTAATTCGTAAACGCATTTAAAAGATTACTATCGTGGCAAAAGTTGTGGAAACCCCTTTGATGAAGCAGTATTTCGATATAAAAGCGAAACATCCGGACGCTATCCTTTTATTCCGGGTTGGAGACTTTTACGAGATGTATGGCGAGGACGCCGTGATTGGCGCGGAAATACTGGGTATCGTACAGACCAAACGTGCGAATGGCGTAGGGCAGCATGTTGAGATGGCGGGATTTCCACATCATGCCTTGGATTCTTATCTGCCGAAGTTGGTGCGGGCCGGAAAGCGTGTGGCTATTTGCGACCAGCTGGAAGACCCTAAGTTGACGAAGAAACTGGTGAAGCGGGGTATTACGGAATTGGTGACTCCCGGTGTTTCCATCAATGATAATATACTGAATCATAAAGAGAATAATTTCTTGGCCTCTATCCATTTCGCCAAGGAGGTATGTGGTATTTCTTTCTTGGATATCTCTACCGGCGAGTTCATGACAGCGGAGGGTTCCATCGATTATATCGACAAATTACTCAATAATTTTTCCCCGAAGGAAGTGTTGATCGAACGGGGGAAACAAGAAGCGTTTCGAGGAGGCTTTCGGTCCTCGTTTCTTTATCTTTGAGCTGGATGACTGGATCTTTACGACCTCGGCCGCCGAGGATCGCCTGTTGAAGCATTTCGAGACGAAGAACTTGAAGGGTTTTGGCGTACAACACTTGAAATTAGGTATTATCGCTTCCGGGGCGATTCTGTATTATCTGGACCAGACCCAGCATACGCATATTTCCCATATCACCGCTTTATCCCGTATCGAGGAGGATCGATACGTCCGCTTGGATAAGTTTACGGTACGCAGCTTGGAACTGGTGGGTACGATGAACGATGAGGGAACAAGCTTGTTGGACGTGATCGATAAGACGATCTCGCCGATGGGCTCTCGTATGCTTCGCCGGTGGATACTATTCCCGCTAAAGGATGTAAAACCGATCCAAGAACGCCAAGAGGTCGTGGATTATTTCTTCCGTGAACCGGAGACAAAGGAGTTGCTGGATACGCAGTTGGAGCAGATCGGCGATTTGGAACGTATTATCTCCAAGGTGGCTGTCGGCCGTGTATCTCCTCGTGAGGTGGTTCAGCTAAAGGTCGCGCTTCGTGCGATCGAGCCGATCAAGGAGGCATGTATGGCGAGCGGGGAACCCAGCTTATGCCGGATCGGGGAGCAATTAAACGCTTGCGCCTTGATCCGCGACCGGATTGAGAAAGAGATTAATAACGATCCCCCTTCGTTGGTCAATAAGGGAGGAATTATAGCGAAGGGTGTCAACGAGGAATTGGATGACTTGCGTGCCATCGCTTATTCCGGCAAGGATTATTTGTTGAGGTACAGCAGCGCGAGATCGAATTGACGGGTATCCCAAGCTTGAAGATCGCTTTCAACAACGTCTTCGGCTATTATATAGAGGTACGTAATACCCATAAGGATAAAGTCCCGGCGAATTGGATCCGTAAACAGACCTTGGTGAACGCCGAGCGCTATATTACCGAGGAGTTGAAGGAATACGAGGAGAAGATATTAGGGGCGGAAGAAAAGATCCTTGCTCTGGAGACCCGCCTTTTCAATGAGCTGGTATTGGCCTTGACGGAATATATTCCGCCTATCCAGATGAATGCGAACTTGATCGGGCGTATCGATTGCCTTTTATCTTTCGCCAAGGCTGCGGAGGCGAATAAGTATATCCGTCCGGTCGTGAGTGATTCCGACAAGATCGACATAAAGGGAGGTCGCCACCCGGTAATCGAGAAACAACTGCCCTTGGGAGAACCTTATATCGCCAATGATGTCTATCTGGATGACGAGAAACAACAGATCATCATTATCACGGGTCCGAATATGGCCGGTAAGTCCGCCTTATTGCGTCAGACAGCCTTGATTACGCTCATGGCGCAAATCGGTTGCTTTGTTCCGGCCGAGAGCGCCCATATCGGTATCGTGGATAAGATATTTACCCGTGTAGGCGCCTCGGATAATATCTCGGTGGGTGAGTCTACTTTTATGGTAGAGATGAATGAGGCCTCCGATATATTAAATAATATGACTTCCCGGAGCTTGGTGCTTTTCGACGAGTTAGGGCGGGGTACCAGTACCTACGATGGCATATCGATCGCTTGGGCGATCGTGGAATATATTCATGAGCACCCGAATGCGAAGGCGAAGACGCTGTTCGCTACCCATTACCACGAGCTGAACGAGATGGAGCGTGCCTTTAAGCGGATCAAGAATTATAACGTATCGGTCAAGGAAGTAGGGAATAAGGTGATATTCTTGCGTAAGTTGATACCGGGAGGAAGCGAGCATAGCTTTGGTATCCACGTGGCGAAAATGGCCGGTATGCCTAAAAGTATCGTGAAGCGTTCGAATGAGATCTTGAAGCAGTTGGAGTCCGAGAATCGTCAGGAAGGCATCGGGGGTAAGCCTGTAAAAGCGATCGCGTCTGCCGCCGAGGGGTATCAGCTGAGTTTCTTCCAGTTGGATGATCCGGTGTTGAGCCAAGTACGGGATGAGATCAAGAACTTGGACGTGAATAATCTTACCCCCTTGGAAGCCTTGAACAAACTGAGTGAAATTAAGCGGATTATTACGGGGAAATAATCCGCTTGATCGTATTACCGATGATTGGTAATCATTTACTTTTTAGGTCTCACCAACACTACCACCCGGTTGTCATCCTCTTCCAATGTCGCGGCCACCTCTTTTAGTTTGCCTTTCAGCTTTCCCCTTTTATAGTCCTGGCAAAGATCGGAAGCATTGATGGTAGAACACAATTCGCCTTTTGAATTGATGGGAGGAAATGTCACCATATAGATTTCTTTCTTATAAGAATAATCATCGTTGTATGTGATATAGTTGAAAAATTTCTTTTCTTGCGTATCGTATGCGAAGTACTTTCTCGGGAAACCTTCTCCTGTGTTAAAATCATATATATTCGTTACGCTTTCCATGAAATAATAACGATCGGAAATCAATCTTAAGACGACGAAAAACGCCCGGGTCCATGGTGTGGATAGGGGGTGTTCGTGCGATAAGCGGGCGCAAACTGTAATCAGGCATTAAGGTGTAGACCGTATCTGCAGAGGCCTCAAATAGAATCCAATTACCGTTAAAAGGAATTATACTGTTATACGGACCTGGTCCAGCTGCTCTTGTTTCTCCTTTATCATAAAGTCTTTCAACGATATGGAATAATTGCTTCTCTTTATATGGAACCGTGATTTCTTTCGTTATACTTCCATCTTGTTTCGACACAAGCAAGAATGGTACCTCAAAATTAAACTTATCATAACAAATCAAGTTGTCCTTGTCATAATCAAGCATTTCCACGTAAAACGAACTTTTCTCGCTTCTTTGATTCAGACTTCGTTTGAAATTTCCTTCCAAATCATAAACCCTTATCTTTTTCGCATGAAAATCATTTACGAAAATCTCTTCGTTTTCTTCATCTAACGAAACCGATCTCATAGACACGTATTCTTCTCCACCTTGTCCCTTGCGATTTATTTTGCGAATAGCTTTTCCGTTCCGGCCATATACGAAAATATTGCCATCATCGTAAAAGTTTGTCACGATTATGTATTTCTCGCCAACCGCCTGCACGCATGCCCGATTGATAAACTCATCGTTTGTTTCCAGCGGAATATACTCCACATCCATGAAGTCTTGAAGGACCAACTCTTTTTGGTTGAATAACTATCGTTTACATCCACGGTTATAAGACCATCGGTCGATGAATGGTCGCCTCCACATCCAGCCATTACAAACAGGATGATTATCCCTGTAAAAATGAATCTTTTCATACGCGTATGATTTTTGTTTAACTTATGGTGGTGAAGATACTATAAAAAGCCGATGGTTTTCACGAAATTATCCTATTATTTGTTGATCTCACTGGTAATTTCTTGCACATCTTGGAGCGTAAAACGCCCTAACAATTGCATGACGCTGAAGCTCCCGTCGTCCATGTCGGCTATCATGATCAACTCCTGTATCAGTTCTCCTTGTTGCTTGACGTAGAAATTGGCTTTGGTCTTTCCATCTTTTACTCGCATGAGTTCTTCATGATCCTTTCCGATCAAGGCTTTGAACTCACCTCGCATTCGTTCCCTTAAATCCGCTTTTTGGGTGGTGAGTATTTGCAGGGATTCTATTTTCCCTTTCAGGTTGGCAAGGTTGAGTCCGGCGGTTTCCATGACCGGCATCATCTGAAACATCTTTTTGGAGATATATACGGAAGTAACATCGTCCATATCCGCATATTTGTCGAAAAGCTTGTTCTGGGCAAAACAGATATTCACGCAGCAGAGAAGCAGTATTGTATATAGTTGTTTGAGTCTCATTGTATTAATCATTTAAATGTTTATTTACGATCTTGTTTATTTTTGTGATCTCTTGACTGGCTTCATTGACCTGCCCGAGACCTTTGTTTAAATTCCTAGACATGAACGCCAAGGCATTTTGGGCTACGACAGCTGCCTCTTCAGGATCGGTAAAGGTATCGGCCATAACGGGAGCCGGACGATTTGTCTCCGTGAAGATGAGGAATAGGGCGCCAAGAATAGCGGCGGCGATTCCGCTTATCCAATAGAAGGAACGTCTTCGTGAGACTCGGGGAGATATCTCTTCTTGGGCTAGGAAGTCGATTTGTCGTTCCAGCCTTTCGGAAAGTCCCTCCGGTAAGGCTAAATCCTCTTGGAGTGCCTTGTTTATTAGTTCATCTATCTTTTTATCATCCATGACAACTTGCTTTTTCTAGTTTCTCCCGGATCAATTTGCGTGCCCGGGAAAGTAATGTTCTTATATTAGAGGAGCTAAGCCCTGTAATCTGTTCAATGTCCTCATAGGAACAATCCTCAATACCACGCAGGCGGATTACCTGCCTCTGGTTCTCGGGGAGCTGTTCTATCAGTTCTTGTATACGCCGGATATCCTCTTTTTCTTCCAATTCCTTTTCCGGCGAGGAGTCGGTCGTTAATAGAACGGTCTCCAATGCCTCTTCGTTGTCTCTTCGGCTTGCTTTGGGCGAGCGCAGGAAATCCAGACAAAGATTTTTGACCAATGTTATGGAAAATGCTTCCGGATTCTGGATATCTCCCAGCTCATCCCTTTTATTCCATAATTTGCAATAGGCATCTTGAAGTATGTCTTCCGCATCCGCTTTATTGTCTAATAAGGCATAAGCGATCCGATAGAGTTTAGGATGAAAGGGTAGGAACCGTTGTTTAAAAACATCAACGTCCATCAGTATCGCCCTTAATAATTTCCAGTTTTGTGCTCATTGATTACCCGGTCTAGATCGGACGGGCTGATCTTCCTTTGATACGGATTAACGCATTGTCGCTTCCTGTCGTGAATATGACCAGTTCACGGATCATATCCTCTTTTATTTTGACAAGAACTTTCGTGCGACTGTCCCTTTCATTTGCCGTGACCATCGTCTCATAATCAGGATCTCTCAGGTTCCGTATGGCGGTAGACAGTCGGTCTTTCACCTCTTGGGCACAATTATCAAATTCAAGGATCTCTATACCGTTTACTCCCATTGTCTCGGTGAACAGGCTGGCTAGCTTCATCGTTATGTTTCCGATATTTACGGAAGTAACATCGCTTTCACCCCGGAAAGCATTGAATAATTGATCCATCTTCTGCTGCCCGTATCCTACTTGGCTGATAAGGAGGATGGCCAGTAACACTAGTAATCTTTTCATTGTAATTGACTTTTTCGTTAATACTATGTTTTTGGATCGCCCTTCGTCCGTGCGCCTTAGAGTGGGGGCTTTCACAAAGAAGACGGGATAAGGGATTTGTTTGTTACAAAAATAGGCAAAAAAGATTAGAGTCCGGGTGTATTTATTCTCGATAGGCTTTACGGTAAGAATGAAAAGTTCCATAGATTAGTACTCTTATTTTATATCCTGATTATTTTTTCTTCAGTTTAGGTGTCCATATATAGGCGACGGAATCGTGTAACCTGATATCTTTACCATCGAAATATAACTTATAGGAATATTTATATCCTTTATTCCAGCAGGTGCCTTCCGGAATGATGTATTTGTAAGTTCTTCCATTGATAGTAAAGATCGCCTCAACTTCTTTTTCCCGGATAGGAGAGTAGGTAGGGACTATACGGATATTTTGCTCCTCCGCTTTCGCGTGTCGTAAAGTTACGGATGGATCTATTGTAAGTAAAGTGGCTTTATATGCCCCGGGAGTTCCTTTGATATTTCCGGTTACGATATCCATTGTCCCGGTATATTGCAAGGTATTACCTCCCGCACGGTTACCGATCTGTATGGAGGTTAGCTTGAATAGCCCGTTGATGTCCGAATCTTGATATATTTCGAATGAGAGAAGTGATAATGCATAATTCATGGAGAGTTTCGCGAGCGGAGATTTACGGTTAACCTCTTTTTGACCTTGCGAGAGCCTCCCATATTTATAAGAGGGGGTTTCTGCCGCGATTGGGGATATTTTGATCGGTATGGAGGTGGGATCTAACGGTATTTGTACTTTATAAGGTGAGTAAGCGTAGATCATGACTGGTCGATTAGATCTGAGGAATACCTGCGGTGTTTGTTTCCATTTTAAAGAACCTTTTGATGAGCCTACAGCCTTTGATTTTACGTTTTTATAAAGAGATGCGCCTTTATATAAACTGTCTTGATTACCATAGGTTATAAATAATCCTATTTCGGACCCTTCGGGCAGAATTTCGGTGAATACTGAAGAACCTGCCGTATAGGACCGGGTGGTCATTTCAAGAACTGACTTTCGTGCGGTTGATTTCTCTTTGGACATCCACTGCTGATTTTCATGACATCCGGTAAAGATGATTAACAAGATCGTAATTAATAATAATTTGTTCATTTTGTCTAATGTTTTAATGGAACCTTTCAAACAATAAACATTTGAGCCAATATAGTTTATTATTCTATTACTATTAATTATTATTCCTGTTATAAAATGATATTTTTATATATTATATAGTAACGATTGTTTTATCCTCTTAATACGCAAAGTAACCTGCTTTATTGTATACTATAATAATCAATATATCCAAGAGATATAAAGTTATTATTAAACGGGTCTCGTCCTTGTAATAGTCAAATAGAAGAGTGTTTTTGGCGATAAGTTGAGAGGGAATGATAACCCTTGAATGTAAAAGGGTATTTGGACGAGACCCGTTGTTTCTCTTATTGAGAGAATATATAGAGTCGGCTGAATGAAAAACACATCGTACGGGTAGTGACCCCGATGGTCTAATTCGCCGGAATGATAGAGCCAATTGTTATTTTCAGTGTAGTTGCCGGTGGCAAACGGATCAAAGCTTGCCACGGCATTACACCTTAATAACCACAACATAAAAAACTTACATGATATTGCCAATCAATCCTTCGTCGTTACCCGGTAACCAGTCTGTGATAGAGACGTCTCGCAATTGTAACGACCTTCCGTTAAAGCTTAGCTTATATAAATATTTTTTCCCTTTTTCCCATTGGGTGTTAGCGGGTATGTCAAATTTGTAGGTTTCTCCGTTGATCGTGAATAAGGTCTCCACGTCTCCGGTTCCGATCGTGCCGGAAGGTGGAATTACCATGAGCCGCATAGGATCACAATATTTCTCGTTGATGAGGGTAACCGGATTCGTCAAGGATAATACCGTGGATGCGGACGTGCTACGGGCGGTAGAACCGATGATATCGCCCGTCGTGATATCGAGGGTTCCTTCGCTGACTAAAGTTGTTCCACCGGGCTTATTTCCTACTTGAACGGAACTTATAATAAAGGCACCTGTCTTGCCTTTGCTTAGGTTCAACTGGAAAGATATAAGCGATAGGGCATGATTCATGCTGAGTAATACAAGTGGCGAGGTACTGTTGACCGCTTTTTGTCCGATCGCATGGGTTCCATACATATAATCATCGGTCTCCAATGCGTTCGGGGCCAGTTTAACAGGTATCTGCCGGGCGTTAAAATTTATATCTTCTTGATATGGATAATATGCGTATATCGTAGCTTCATTAGAGTCAAGGGATCACTTCCGGACTCTGTTGCCACCGGATTTTTCCATTCACTCTATAGCTTTACTGCTTACGTTTTTATTAAGTGGATATGCCATTGTATAAATCGTCGACTGTACCGGACGTGATTTGTAGTCCGAGCATAGAGCCTTCTTTAAATTCTTGTATAAAATTGGTGGATTTTGTAGTTAGGATACGAGTCGTTATTTGGAGTGGTTTTTCATTCCAGCCGATATTCTCAAGACCTCCGAAGTCTTTGTCGTTGGAGCAACCCCAAAAGCTTAAAATCATACTGGTAAAGAGTACTAAATTTCTCATTATTTTACTTATTTTTGTGTGAAACTTCTGGATGCAAATATCGGGTGGTTAAGGGGAAAGGGAGGTGCATACGGTCTAAAACGTCGGTGAAATCGTATAAAATTAGATCGTTCAAATTGTCTAAGGCGTTCATATTGTTAACTGAGGGGTCAAAAAGAACATTCGGGGGGGCGTATTGTTTAATAGATAGGAGGTAGTGTTATTATGTTGGATAAAATTCAGTTTCTACTAAGCTTACAGATATTAGGCTTTTGTGTTTTTGGTGGTATTACCCTGCTACTACGGGCCCGTGAGAATAGGGCAAAACAGATTTTGGGGTGGAGTATGTTATTATGGGCGTTTTTAGCGGCGGTACGAGTATCGGTTAACCTGTATTTAGAGGATTCAAAAGAGATATTTCATCCGGATTGTGCTGATTATGGGATGTATTGTGGTAGCTACATTAGCTTGTTACGTGATAGAAGTGTTACGACCTTGCTATATGACCGTTCGCCGTTTCTTTTATTTTTACCAGTCCGATATGGGTATTGGGTATTTCTTTTTTGATTTACCGGCTATCCGGTGGAAATATTCATCGTTATAACTCTTTTGGCGAGGTATTCGATACCTTGAATCTGGATGTGGTTATAAGGCTTTTGATTTTATTTTTCACGCTTCTGTATATGATCGTTCCTATTTATCTGATCTTGCGCTATAGTGAGGGATTTAAGGTGTATTTAAGGGAAAATGTATCGGACCCGGAAGATTATGATCTGGACTGGTTGAAAAAGACCATGCTGATCCTTTCTTCTATGTATATTTTTTATTTGGTATTGTTGTTTACGGATCGGGTTAGCCTATATGTAATCGACAAAACGTTTTATTGGTTTTATGGTACTTATTTCTTTTATAAGGCCTTGTTCCTAAAGGTATCCATTTGGATCACACATTCGAGAGCGGATGGGGATTACCCGATTTGGAGGAGGATACGGATGATGATCAAGGTAGTGAGGAACAGAAAGGCATCATACGCCAAAGGTATGTTGAGGAAGTACAGGCGTGGTTTGAACGTGAAAAGCCCTATCTACGGGAAGATTTACGCTTAACGGATTTACAGCGGATCTTCCCGATGAGCCGCTCTTATCTATCCCAATTGTTTAATAAAGAATTAGGTTGTTCCTTCTCGGATTACGTAAACCATTTCAGGGTAGAGGAAAGCAAACGTTTATTGGAAGCCGAACCTCTGGCCAGTATACAAGAGATAGCCGAACGTTCGGGCTTCCATTCTATCAGTACGTTCCGTCGTGCGTTTATTAAGCAGACAGGGGTTATTCCTTCCGAATACAGGAGAGACGGGAACGAGTCAATTTAACCGGTAACTGACGAAAGCGAATCGCTTGCTATCGGGTGCCCAAGAGTTTACGTTTATCGTACCTTGCCCGCCGAATAGTTTGACTAAAGTCTTAGGTTCTCCGCCCTCGGCTGGCATAAGGCGTAACTCTACGTTTTTATTGGCGAGGTGTTGTCCGGGTTCCAGATCACCTTTTGTATAGGTGATGAAAACGATTTGTTTTCCATCCGGAGAGATGTGGGGAAACCAAGAATTTCGGGTCTCATCGAATGTCATCTGGGTTTGTTCGGAACCATCCGCCTTCATGCGCCAGACTTGCATAAGCCCGGTACGTACGGAGTTGAACCAGATATATTGTCCGCAAGGTGAGTATTCGGGGCCATCGTCCAAACCTTCGGCTGTCGTAAGACGTTTTTCTTCTCCGCCTAGGGAAGGAATGACGTAAACATCAAAATTACCGTTTCTTTCAGCGCAATAAGCGAGTTGTTTTCCGTCGGGGCTCCACCCGTGTAGGTAGCTAGGACCGAGTGGGGTAATCAACCGGGGAACACCTCCTTCGAAAGGCAGGGTATAGACACGCGATTTACCATCTTCTTTTGTTCCGTTACTGATCGCTATTTGTTTGCCATCCGCAGAGATCACATGGTCGTTGTTGCAACGGGTCGCATAGTCGCTATTGATTAATTGCGGCTCGCCCGGAGATTCCGGAGAGAGCTTATATAATTTTCCTCCACTATTATATACAAGCCAATTACCATCCGGAGTCCAGTTAGGTGCCTCGATTAAAAAAGGGAATTCCTTGACAACGGAACGTTGCCCGGTCGTAATGTCCATCACTTCCAGCACACTAGTCACATTCTTTTTTTGGGCATGCGTACAAAAAACGGCGATACACATACAAAGTACAGAATTGAGAAAACGTTTCATATACATATAGATTTAAAGGATATAAGAAAACCGGGTAAAATTAGCTTTACGCTATTTTACCCGGTTTCAAAGATATAATTTATTTCGATTACTCTTTATACATTGAAACGGAAATGCATGATATCTCCATCTTGCACAACATATTCCTTACCTTCAACGCTCATCTTTCCGGCCTCTTTAACAGCAGCCTCGGAGCCATAAGCGATATAATCCTCGTACTTGATCACCTCGGCACGGATAAATCCTTTTTCGAAGTCCGTATGGATAACACCGGCGCATTGAGGAGCTTTCCAGCCTTTATGGAACGTCCACGCACGACATTCGTCCGGTCCGGCGGTCAAGAAGGTTTGCAGATTCAATAATTTATAAGCCGATTTAATCAAACGGCTTACGCCAGACTCTTCCAATCCGATCTCTTGTAAGAACATCTGGCGTTCCTCATAGGTATCGAACTCAGCGATCTCGCTCTCGATCTTAGCGGCGACTACTAAAATCTGGGCATCTTCGTCTTTAACCGCCTCACGTACGGCATCTACATATTTATTGCCATTTACGGCGCTAGCCTCATCCACGTTACAAACATACATGACAGGTTTATCCGTCAGCAAGAATAAATCGTGGGCAATGCGCTCCTCGTCTTTCGTATCAAAAGAAACGGTACGTGCGCTTTTTCCTTGTTCTAAAGCCTCTTTGTATTTACAAAGTACCTCGTAAGCGATCTTGGCTTGCTTATCACCTCCGGTTTGCGCTTGTTTTTGTACCTTGGCGATACGGCTGTCTATCGTTTCCAAATCCTTGATCTGAAGCTCATAGTCAATGATCTCCTTATCACGGACCGGGTCTACACGTCCGTCCACGTGCACGATATTATCGTCGTCGAAGCAACGCAATACGTGCAAGATAGCGTCTGTCTCACGGATATTAGCCAAGAACTTATTGCCCAGTCCCTCGCCTTTACTCGCTCCTTTCACCAATCCGGCGATATCCACGATCTCTACGGTGGTGGGGATCACTCGTTGCGGATGTTCGATTTCCGCTAGTTTATTCAGTCGCTCGTCGGGTACGGTGATCACGCCTACATTCGGTTCGATCGTACAGAACGGAAAGTTCGCTGATTGTGCCTTCGCGTTGGATAGGCAATTGAAAAGGGTAGACTTTCCTACGTTCGGAAGTCCCACAATGCCACATTGTAATGCCATAATATTATGTGTTATTATATTTAATCATTTGATTTTTAATAATATAAAAGAGGGGTTAAAAGTGAGTAAGTAACAAACTGGTAACAAAAGCCTCTGTTTTAACATCTGGCTACCTTCTTTTACGACGCAAAAATACTTATTTTATTGGATAGTAGCAAAGAACGTTCAAATTGAGGTTGATGTTTTTTATGGAATATCGGGAGAAGTAAAATGTAAGTAAGAAAGTTTGTTATATTTGCGATAGATAACTTTAATGAACTATATTATGATAGAGAACACACAAGATATGCGAGCATATCATTTCATGAAAAATATAGATACTGGAGATCATGATTTATTAATAAGGTTGATAAGTCCTTGGCGCTATAAAGACTATTTTGATGAGTTGGCTGAGAAGCGATACCAAGAACAGACAAAAATAGGACCTTTATTAGATAGAGTAATAGATGAAGTTCCTAAAGCAGAACTTCAAGATATTTTAAAAAAATGTGAAGTAGGAGAGTGGGATTATTTTAGCATGAAGTCTTATATAATGGATGCGCTTCGTTATGCTTATAAAATAATCCCTAAAGTGCCTATTGATGAAGTTGATATAAAAGAAAAATAATCCAGAATTAGATTTACAAATACAAAAAAGACCGATTACAGGCAGAGTTATACAGGCTAAATTCAGAATGTGATAGGGAATCATATGTATATCAGTTACTTATAGATTTGCAAGGGAGATATGTTTTTGCAGGGCATGAGCTTAAGCGTAAGTCTGATAGTCTTGTTTTAAGAGAGGTTTACACTGATTATATGTCTTTGTTATCTTTGGCTATGCATGAGATAGTGCAATTGTTAGGCTTAGGTTTTAATATGATATTGAGTAAACGATCTATATTAATCCTTCAAGATATCTATAAACAGTATAAAGATATTGATGGGTGGTTTAAAGAGCCAGATGACTTATATCCCGGATTGTATAATGAAATGTTACGGATGAGATGGCTAGTGTGCCGTGAGACTACAGAACAATTTGAAGCTTCTATCCAAAAGAGAATAGATACGTTTAAACCTATTTTTGATATGGATCGGATGAAAGATCTACGGCGTTCTTTGTGTGAAGGTCAATTTATAGATAAGGGTACATTAGAAGAGCATTTTTTGTTTTGGTTTGGCTTGCTTAACGATAAGCCTGGAAATTTATGTTCAATAAACTGGATAGAAACGAAAAACCTATTAGGATACTTCGTTACGCAATATTGTCGTGCGATACAAGGTTCTCCTATACAAAGATGGAAAATAACCCAGTCTGTCTTTACATATAGAGGACAGAGTATAGATGGCAAGTTTACAGATAGCATGAAATCCTATATAAGTAAATTAGAAACAGGGGAAAAGGGATTTATGAAAAGATTCGGTGAAATAGATAAATTATTAAAAAAGTAAAGTAACCCCAACTGTGGCCAAGGTTGTCCTTTGTTGTTTCTTTTTAGTAGGATCTTTGTCTTGTCCTTTAAAAGTGACGAGGTTGGTACGTCATTGGGATGTATAGAAAGCATATACCAACATATGACTGGATATACGGTTAATTTATTTTATTAATTATGGACAGGAAAATATGGATGATCCTTCAAAGGATTGATAAAAATTTGTTATTAGCGGCAAAACAAGTGTTGAACATGGATGAGGTAATGTTACTTACCGGATTAAGTAAATCTCATCTATATAGATTAACTAGCTCTTGTCAAATACCTCATTATAAACCTTCAGGGAAGCAGATTTATTTTGATCGCTCGGAGGTTGAGGGTTGGCTTAAACGAAATCGTGTTGATTCAGTAGAAGAGATAGAGCAAGCCGCTATAAATCATGTTGTAATGAATAAAAAAGGAAGGGGGAGAATATGAAAGATGAGATAGCTTCTAAAAATCTATGTCAATCTATCAAGGTGTGAGAAAGGACATGATTCATGTACTGAATATAGTAGTATGTTGCATGATATGGTACATGGTCATATGTTATATGATACGGTTGACTTTGTTCTTAATCAGAAAGATGTTCCAGAAATAGATTTGTTAGCGGAAGTGTCGCCATATTTGATGAATAGAAGTGATTGTATTGGTAATGATGGCCTCCCTTATGTACGTGGGAAATATAAGGGGTATAATGTGTATGTAAATACTCATATTCTAAAAATCAATGCTTGTAGCTTATGTAAATATTACTACGGTATCAACATGCACGATTTCCCTTTAGGGGACGTACGGAAAGCCATTGAGAGGATAGGAGAGGATTTAAACATCCCTATGGATAAGGTCACTGTGACTAGACTGGATTTAGCAATGGATTTGGAGTTACAGCGGTCTCCAATAGAATATTTCAATCGGATGTTAGATTTACCTTATTTTAGGTGTCATTCATATTCTACAGGAATTACGTTTCAAACAGCAGAGAAAGAACTTTTGTTTTACGATAAAGGAAAGGAACAGGGGAGTAATAATAAGAATATAGCTCGATGCGAGTTTCGGATAAAGAAAGTTAGGAGGTGCTTTGGGAGATCGGTTACTGCGTCAATGTTATATGATCCTAGCTTTTGGAATGATTTGCTGGATCGATTCTTATCTTGTTATTCCAAAGTCAAGGTGAGTAAAGAGTCTTTACCGCTTGATAAGATAAATGGGATAAAGATTTTGAAAGATTGTGCCTTATGTGATTATGTTAATCGTAATGGATTTGATCCGTTGAGGTCTGGATTTAAGGCTCGTGTACGTGATGGAGAATTAGCGCAAAGAGCCTGCAAGTCTATTATAGAAAAGATCAAGAAGTGTTGTTTCTCTTCTCAAGGAAAAGACGTTGGCCCAGAGATAGAAGAATTTGATGTGAAATTCAGGTCATTTTTGAAGTTAAAGAGATTTGATTAAATATCATTGTTTTGCCCATATTTGAGACTTGCAATGTATCTAGTCTTAATTTTTTCCTAATAAAATGTAGGAAATAATACCCTTGTCGGGGATCTGTCAAATAAATTTAGAGAGGTGGGGGATATTTCCGAGGAGGTGGTATCTCTCGCTTCTTTTGTTTTTAGAGGATATTGTTCTGTAAATGATTTTCCAAAAAAGAATCACGATAAAACGGAATTTAGAAAATGTTCGTTATATTTGCGTGAGGTAATCACTAAAAGATGAAACAACAGATAATTAATAAGCTAAGAGGCTTTTTCTCTTTGCAACCAATAGAGAAAGCATGGGTGTTTGGTTCCTGTTCACGTGGAGAGGAGACGAAGGATAGCGATATTGATATTCTGGTTCGTTTTGACTCCCACGCTCGTATTACATTATTCAAGTATGCGGGTATGGTGGAAGCTCTAAGCCAATTGTTGCATCGTAAGGTTGACTTGGTGGAGGAAGGACAATTGAAGGATTTTGCCGTTTCTTCTGTAGATCGGGATAAAATATTGGTATATGAGAGAGAAGCCTAAAGACGATACACGCCTACGGCATATGCTGGAGGCGATAAATAATGTCATTGAGTTCACGACAGATGTGACTTTTGAGGAGTATTCAAGGAACAAGATATTGCGTTTTGCTGTCATCAAGAATTTGGAGATTGTAGGGGAGGCTGCTTATTTGATTACAAAGGAATTTCGGGAGGAACATCAAGAGATCGCATGGAATGAGGTCATAGGCATGCGCCATGTGTTGGTGCATGGGTATTATCAGATTCGGGATGAGATTGTGTGGGGAACCATTCAAACAGATCTATTTCCGCTTAAGGATAAGATAGAACGGTTGCTCTGTAAATAACTCAATGTATTGTTTAGAAAATAACCCTTTATTGGGGGGTATATCAAATAAATTTAGAGAGGTGGGGGATATTTCCGAGGAGGTGGTATCTTTCGCCTCTCTCATTTTTAATACGATCACTATCAACCAAGTTACCAATCTCGTACTTTTCGGCAAACTGCTATACGATAGTGCATGTTGGCGTATAAGGCGTTTTTAAGCCCGTTTTAGCTATATAACCCCGCCCCTATATCCTCATGTGTTTTCTTGAAATGTTTTGTG
>ENA-OQDM01000336-OQDM01000336.1-human-gut-metagenome-genome-assembly--contig:-NODE-336-length-29684-cov-1.872518_pt1 | contig 29684 bp, 27 predicted proteins | sample MGYA00242772_ERZ504605 | MGnify/ENA primary metagenome ERZ504605 (study PRJEB26092, sample SAMD00036348) | human gut metagenome | host: Homo sapiens | study: EMG produced TPA metagenomics assembly of... | reverse complement strand
TTTGACTTTGCCGCCTGTGGCTTTTTCCATCAGTTCACCGAACTTACGTCCTCCATCAGCCCAGGTACTTGTCTCAGTAGTGGAGCATGCGAAGTTCCAGGTCATTTCCGGCCAGTCAAGGTCGCTGTAATCTGCGATTGTGTCAAAGGAGTTATTGCCGTCTCCTGCCTCCTTGGAAGCTGTGTCAGAGGAAGCGGAGGACTGATCACCTGTGTAGGAGCCTTCTTTTGCAAGAGCTTTCGGAAGGAAAGTGGAAGTGATCGGGATGTATGTAACGATCAGAAGAACTGCAACGCAGGCTGCGATCATTGGTACAACTGCCCTTGAGATCTCCTGCAGAGTAACTTCCAGACCTTTTTTGATCTTGATGCTGATTGCTACGAAAAGGTTTACACCTACAGGAGGAGTTACCTGTCCGATTGCAAGGTTTACAGTTGCCATAACACCGAATGCTACTATATCGTATCCAAGAGCCTTACATACAGGAAGCATGATCGGGATGAAGATGTACATAGCGGAGTTTGCATCGATGAAGCATCCTGCGATCAGGAAGATGATATTTACGATCAGCAGGAAGGTAAACTGATTGTGTGCGATGCTTCCAAGTAAATTGGAGGCTGCATCTGCAATACCGAATTTGGTACATACAAAGGAGAACAGAGAGGCACTTGCTACGATGAGCATAATACCGCCGGTTGTCTTTGCTGAGTCTACCAGAATGTCAAACATATCGCGGATGGAAACTTCGCGGTAGATGACCATACCTACGAAGAGACCGTATACAACGGATACGGCTGCTGCTTCTGTTGGTGTGAAGATACCGCCGTAGATACCGCCCAGAATGATGACCGGCATCAGGAATCCCCAGAAAGCATCTTTGAAAGCGTCCCAGCGTTCTTTGCCTGAGGCTTTTTCCCTGGATGGTTTGATATTGTGTTTCTTTGCTTCCAGCATTACTACGATTATCAGTGCCACGCCCATTAGAAGACCTGGTACGATACCTGCCATGAACATATCTGCGATGGATGTGCCTGTGATGGAGGCATATACAACGAAGGCGATACTTGGCGGGATGACAATGGCGATGGAGCTTGAGGTTGCCATCAGTGCTGTGGAGAATGGTGCGGAGAAACCGCCCTGTTCTACCATTGCAGGGATCAGTACGGCGCCAAGAGCTGCAACAGTTGCAGGGCCGGAACCGGAGATGGCGCCGAAGAAGCAGGCTACGATAACACATACGATGGCGATACCGCCTTTTTTGTGGCCTACGCAGGTATCAACGAATTTGATCAGTCGTTTGGAGATACCGGCTTTTGCCATGATGTTTCCTGACAGTACGAAGAATGGGATTGCCAGGAGCAGGAATTTGCTGATTCCTGAGTACATGTTGGTTGCTACGATCGTCAGGGATGTACCGGAGTAGAGGATTGCGCATACGGAGGAAAGTCCGAGGCAGATTCCGATGGGTACACCCAGGATCAGGAATATGAAGAAGGAGATAAATAAGATTGCACTGATCATTTATTTGGCCTCCTTTTTGTCTGTTGTGATTGTGTTCATGTTACTTTTTGTGCTGTTGTCGGTATTTTTGGCACTGTCGGTTTTGCAGCAGAAGTCCAGACAGAATTCAATGAAGTGAAGGATCATGCATCCTGCACCGATGGGTACGAAGGACCAGAAGATCCATTCAGGCCAGTTTAATACGAAGGTTCTTTTTCCATTCTGAAGCTGAGTGATTACCTTGTCCATTCCGTATTTGAAAAGGATGACGCTGAAGATGATGCTCAGGACTGTGATCAGGATCACAGATGGTTTCTTCAGTTTTTTTGGAAGACGGTCTGTGACCAGTGTCAGGCTGACCAGTTCTCCTTCGCGGCAGGCAAGTGCGGCTGCCAGCAGGGTGATGAGTACGAATACCGCTACTACAAGTTCTTCTGTGAAGGACCAGGAACGGTGGATGACTTTACGGGAAAATACGTTTCCCACAGTCAGCACCAGGATCAGCAGTGTGGAGATCACAAGGACGATCTTTTCTACTGCAGCCAGTGCGTTCATGATTTTTTTGTAGATTTTCATGCTCTCTACTCCTCTCAAAAAATTTGCTGCTGTTTTTCGGAATTTGGAGCAGATTCAAGGCAGATGGAATGTAATGGTTATAATATGTAATTAGTTACATTTTTCATCTGTGGTGAATTCTGTTGTCTGCGAAAAACAGAAGTAGTGTTTCGGTTTCAGATCGACAGCCTGGAAAAGAAAGTATGTCTCGTGTGTCAGGGCTTTTTTATGTTATAGGAATATTATGGAGTAATTTCCTATAACATAAAAAAAGTCCGCCCCATGCAGGGACGGACATATGATATTCCGTAACCACCCTGTTTCACCTTTGAAACAAGTACGATTCTGCAACGTACCGATATACGCGGCTCCTGTAACGGGGGGCGGCCGGGGAAGCTTACTGTGAATACGGCAATATCTGTGATGGCTGTATTCAAGGGTTCGGCTTTCCTTCTCGGGGATGATATTCGAAACAGGTCTGTCACTGCATTTCACCGGACTGCAGTTCTCTGAGGACAGGGGGACTGTTTTTACTGGTTCCCTTCGTTGAATTTATGCGTTATAGGTTTAGCTGTTTAAAAAGCTAAAGCAATTTTAACGCTGTTTGTTTTGAAAGTCAAGAGGTTTTTGTAAGTATTTGGGGGAAGTTTGTTGGCGTGGGGCGTACACAGCGCAAGAGGGGACGCGCGAAGCAGCATCTCTCTGCAGGTTCAGTTCCGGAGGCTAAGTAACTCTAAGGTGGGGGAAATTCGCTAAAAGCATGAAGAAAAATGCAAAACTCGCTCCGTCGCAGACTCCGCTCAGACAGGTTGCTATTTTTCTTCATAACGCGGATTTCCCCCACCTAAGAGTTACTAAGCCACCTCCAGATTCACCTGCAGAGAGATGCTGCTTCGCGCTGGCTATTGGCTGTGTAAGAGAAAATGGATGAGGTGGTGGGAGCGGAGGGGTCAAGTGAAAAGAATCAGTTGTTACTCTTGACAATCGAATGATTTTCTGCGTATATTGTAAAAAATAAAATATTAAATATTGGATAAGTAAAATTATGAAAATAAATGAGTAAAAGCTACAAAGATGAGCAGAAAGAGGTAAAGATCATGGATTTAAAGAATTATTCAACAGGGGTACAGCATATCGGGATTCCGACAAATGACATTGATAAAACTGTGGAGTTTTATCATAAACTTGGTTTTGAGACTGCATTTGAGACTGTAAATGAGGAAGCGAATGAGAAGGTTGTGTTTCTGAAACTGGGAACTCTGGTAGTGGAGACTTATGAGAATCATGCGGCGAAGATGGAGCATGGGGCGATTGATCATGTTGCGCTTGATGTGAGAGACATTGAGGAGATTTTCCAGTATATTAATGAAGCTGGTTTAAACTCCACACAGGATACCATTCATTTCCTGCCATTCTGGGAAAATGGTGTAAAATTCTTTACCATTGAGGGTCCGAATAAGGAGAAAGTGGAATTCAGTCAGTATCTGTAAAACAGAAAAAGTTACGGAATATACCTACATAATAAAATTCCGAACATAATAAAATGAAGCAGTAAAGCCGATACATTGACTGGAAACAGTGTGTCGGCTTTTTCACTGTTCGAAATAGACTGTAGCAGTAAAAACCGGGAAAAATAAAGGGATATTAAAGGGAAGAGAAAGATGAAATATTTAAAGAAGTGGTATATTAATCTGTCAATACAGAGAAAAATTCTGTATTGTACATTAGGGGTAGCATTGGTTGTTTTGCTGGCGGCCAGTGTTTCGCAGTATATGTCTGCATCTTCAATTGTGACAGAACAGACAAGGAAGCAGTCTGCGGGAGTGGTGAACGAGTTGTCGGTGAATTTGGATCATTATTTTGATATGGTGAGGAATTCATTTGAGTATATTGCAAATAACAATACGGTTCAGGAGGAATTGGAGTCTGATGAACCATATAAATCGGATGGCACAGAGCTGTATTCCTATTATTCAAGATCAGGGCAGATCAGAAGGCTGCTTTTGCAGGGATATACAAGTATTTATATGAATGATATCCAGCTGTATGGTTATAACGGAGCAAATCATCTGCTGGCAAATAATCATGAGATTAATGAAAATACCGCTCAGACATCCTGTGAACTGGCGGAGCAGGCAAAAGGACGCTGTATTTATTATAATGCTTCTGAGGAAGGCCTGATGTATATGGTAAAGCAGATCAAAGATTCTCTGACTATGAAGCCAGTGGGAATATTGAGAGCATCTATTAAGCTGAGCTATCTGAAAAAAATGACGATCACAGCCAGAGATTCTTTGGCTGCACATATTTTTCTTCTGGACAATGACAAAAATGTTCTGATAGAGAGTGCAGAGAATGATGCGACAATCAGTGACAGAAGCTGGATAGAAAAAATATCAGGCAACACAGGAGAATTTCTGTTTACTGCAGATGGACAGGGTTATGACTGTGTATATCAGAGAAGTTCTGACACAGGACTTACAGTTGTAGGAATGATCCCTATGAGTTTCTTGCAGAAAACAGCCAGAGGATTACAGAAAACGACAATCATGCTTATTCTGGCAAGTTTGATGTTGTGTATTTTTCTTGCTAATATTCTGGCAAAGGGAATCGCCGGTCCGATCAAGCGTACAAGTAAAGCAATGCAGCAGTTTGCGGAGGGTGACTTTTCTGTCCGTCTTCCGGAAGGAAGAAGGGATGAGATTGGAGCCATGAATTCTGTTTTCAACCAGACGATAGAGAAAATAGAGCAGCTGATAAAACAGGTTGTGGAGATGGAAACAGTTAACAAAGATATTGAATTCCAGGCTTTACAGGCACAGATCAATCCGCATTTTCTTTATAATGTACTGGATACAATCAACTGGATGGCGCGAAAAAAAGGTGAGGATAATATTTGTCGTATGGTTACTTCTATCAGCAGTCTGATGCGTGCAAGTATCAGCAATAAAAGAAGTATGGTTTATATTCGTGAGGAAATAAAATATGTACAGGATTATCTTTACATACAGGAAACCAGATATGGAGATAAATTTACATCTTATATTGAAGTGGATGAGAGATTAAATGAATTAGAGATTCCGAAGATGACTATTCAGACACTGGTGGAAAATGCGGTAGTTCATGGTGTAGAAAATGCGACATGGGACTGTTTCCTTTATGTTTCAGGAGAAATTACAGATGGAATGGCAGTATTTACAGTAAAGGATGATGGAGTTGGAATGTCACAGGAGCAGTTGGAGAAATTGATGGGGACAGAGGAAGAGCCAGATCATGAAGCAGAGCGGACACATACTCATCTGGGAGTGTATGCGGTGAGAAAGAGACTGGATTATGTATATCAGAACAAGGCAAGGATGAGCATTACATCAGAACCGGGGAAGGGAACACAGGTAATACTGGAAATCCCGATGAACGGTAATGTCGGAGTTACCTACAGGAAATGTGATGAACCTGTTAATGAAAATAACAAAAAAAGGGGAGACGAGAGATAATGGAATTGCAGGTAATGATATTAGATGATGAATATATTATTCTGGATGGTTTATGTTCGTTTCCATGGAGCGATTATGGATACCGTATATCCGCAACTGCAAGGAACGGATTGGAAGGGCTGGAGAAACTGGAGCAGGCGAAACCGGATCTGATCCTTACAGATGTGAAGATGCCGGGAATGGATGGACTGGATTTTGCAGAAAAAGCACATGAGATTTATCCCAATGCGGTTATAGTGATACTGACAGGATATGACAGTTTTGCCTACGCTCAGAAAGCAATCAGCATTGGTGTGGAAGAATATCTTCTCAAACCGGTGGACTATGATGAGTTAAAGGCAATGGCTGCCCGGATTGCAGGGGAAATTCATGCAAAGAAGGAAAAACAGCAGGAAATCCGGGATCTGAAGAAATATTTCAACAGGTCAGTTCCGCAGCTGAGATCCAAATTTGCGGGAAATCTTCTGTATGGAAGAATCCAGGGAAAAGGAGTTGTAAAAGAGCAGGCAGAATCTCTGAATCTGACAATAGAGAAATATATTGTGTGTGTAGGGCGAAAAGTTGTTGGAGAAAATAAAATCCATACAGGAGATAAATGGATAGAGGAATTTGCATGCATCAATATTTTTGAGGAAATTTTTAATGATTTTGGAATTCATGTTTTGAGCGATTATAATACAGCAACTGCAGAATATAATTTTATTCTTTTGTTTGAAAAGGAAGAAGAAAACGCAGTATGTATGGAAAAAGCATTGCAGGCATGCAGTAAGATACAGGTAGAAGTAGAACGGTATCTGAAAGCACATATGAATTTTGGATTGAGCGATGTAGAAGTGGACGAATATCAGGCAAATGCACAGTACCGTAAGGCACAGACAGCATGCAGGCAATGTGTTTATCTGGGTACGAATATCATACTCAGATACGAAGATCTGCAATATAAAAAACAGACAGACTTTGTGATTACTTCCGGTGAAAAAACACATTTTATGATGACTTTGTTTCAGGACAGTTTTGAGAAAGCGGAGGATGAACTTCATCAGATATTTCGAAACGCACCGGAAGATGTATCTCCGGTGAAATTTGCAGCAATGGATTTACTTTTGGGATGTATGAAATTTCCATATATCTGTGCAGTTGACAGTGAAATTCATAATAAAAACTGGAATCTTTCTGTGCTTCAGGATGGAATAAAAAGAATCTGTCAGTGCGAGAACACAGAAGAGGTGTTGAATTGTCTGCTGAATCTGTTTGGAACGCTGATTAAACAGAATACAGAAGGAACTGATGAACGGAACCGGAAATTGGTTCAGAGTGTTCTTTCTTACATTGAGAAGAATTATTCAGGAGATTTATCTATGGATGATCTGACTGAGAAATTCCATGTAAGCAGAACCTATATCAGCCGCCTTCTTAAGAAATATGCCGGAAAGAGTTTTCTGGAATATCTGACAGATGTCCGGTTCCAACAGGTGGAGAAACTGATTGCAGATAATAAATATAAACAATATGAAATCGCAGAAATGGTAGGATACAAAGACTTTGGATACTACATAAAAGTATTCAAAAAGCGTTACGGTATTACGCCCAATGAATTCAGGAAACATATATAAACAACGAGGTTAACTGTATCAGGTAAGTCATTTAACCGAATCAGGCAAGCAGCGAGGCGGATGATTTTATCTGCCTGACGATAGAACAGGAGATTTGTGCACAGTATAAAATTTGTGCACAAATCTCCTATTTTTACTTTTATTTCCAATTGTTTATAAAAGGCAAAAAGACTAAAATAAAATCATCAAGAACGAGGAAACACAAATTAAAAGGAGGAAACAAGTAAATGAGGAAAATGAAAAAAGTGTTATCACTTGCCATGACGGCAGCTATGACAGCCAGTCTTCTGACAGGCATGGGAGCAGTTACAGCTTCTGCGAAGAAATCGGATGATGGAAAAAGAACGAAGATTACTGCTTTATTAAACTCAACAGAATCGACAGAACAGTATCAGGTTTATGACTATTTGTTGAAAAATTTCTGTGATGAGAAAGGCATTGACTATGAAATAGAAATGGTTAATGATAAACAAGATTATTTTACGAAATTACAGATGTATATCAATAGTGATACATTACCAGATATCTTCGGATGCCCCAATGGAACACTTTCTAAAGCATGTAAAGACATTGATGCATTAGTGGATTTAGGTGCTGAGTTAGATCGAAATGGATATGCGGATAAGATGAATGGTGCGGTACGAGATTTCCTTACAGATGCAGATGATGGTAATTTGTATCTTTTCCCACAGGGATTATATTGTGAATTCTTTATGTATAGGAAGGATCTCTTTGAAAAAGCCGGTATTAAAGAAACTCCGACAACATGGAAAGAATTTGAAGAAGACTGTCAGAAACTTGCGGATATAGGAGAAATTCCGGTTATTATCGGTGGTTCAGATGTATGGCAGATTATGAGATATCTTTCATTCTCTCCATGGAGAGTAACAGGTCCGGAATTTATCACTGGATATCAGGCTGGAACAGACTCTTTTGCCAAAAATGAAGCTGCCAAATATGGTGTAAATCTGGTTTATGATCTTGGAACAAAAGGATATTTTGAACCAGGATTTGCAAGTGTAGATTACACTTCAGCCACAAACTTATTCTATGGTGGCACTGGTGGAATTTTCTACAGTGGTTCAGGTCAGATCAATCTTGCTGAGGATATGTATGATGCAGGTCAGATAGGATTTTTCCCTGTGCCTGACACAGAAGAAATGGATAATATGGAGACAAATATTCCAATTCACGCAGGATTTGGTATTGGATATAATAAGGCTACATATGACGACACTATGCAGGAATTCTTTGATTATGCATGTGAACATTATTCAGAGGCTTGTTACAACAAAGGAAATATTTTCTCACCGTTTAACGATGATATTCCAGAAGGACTTCCACAGCTTTTCTATGATCTTCAGCCGTTATTTGAAAATGCTGAAACAGCATGGACCTCATGGGATGATAAGCTTGATTCAGAAAATCTGACCCAAATTGCAGATGAACAGCAGAAACTGGCTCAGGGAATTACCACTCCGGATGAATTTATCGAAACCTGTGATTCTTTTGTAAAAAGTAAGTGATTTTTCAATAATAATAAACAGAGACTGACAGCTGCCTTGTCAGTCTCTTTCAGAGAAAGAGAGGAGGAAGAACTGTGCAGAAAGCATTTGGAAAAAAGTCAGTCATCCTTTTATTCATCTTTCCAGCATTTCTTATTTATACAGCATTTGTAATTGTTTCCATCATATGGGCTGGTTATTATAGCTTTTTTGACTGGGGTGGTGTTGGAGAGAAAGTATTTGTAGGATTAAAAAACTATATAGAACTTGTTACGCAGGATGAAGTTTTCAGAGCTACAATAGGGCATACTCTTGTTTATACTGTAATTAATGTGGCAATTCAGGTATTTGGAGGTTTATTATTTGCGATTCTCCTCAGTCGTATTAAAAAAGGAAGAGTTGCTTTACAGACTCTGTATTATATTCCGGTAGTTATCTCTTCTGTAGCGATTTGCCAGATTTTTACAAAGTTATTATCAGTAACTCCAACCGGTATTGTGAATCAGGTATTATCATTCATTGATCCATCTCTGAAACTGATGGAGTGGATTTCCAATCCTCAGATTTCACTGTATGTAACAGCTTTTGTAGAAGCATATAAATACCTGGGACTGTATATGGTTATCTTTTATGCAGCACTGATCGGTGTTCCGGATGAACTGGGAGAAGCAGCACTGATCGATGGAGCATCAACATGGCAGGAATATCTTTATGTAAGAATTCCTTATATTAAACCGGTTATCATTGCAAACTGTCTGCTGGTACTGAATGGTTCCCTGAGATCTTTCGAGTTCTCTTATCTGTTAACACATGGAGGACCGGGAAATGCTTCTGAACTTATGACAACTTATATGTATAAACAGGCGTTCAGCAGTATGAAATATGGTTACGGAAGTTCTGTAGCGATCATGATCGTAATCATCTGTATGGTAGTTGGAATGTTATTCCGTAAATTCACAGGAGGAGGGGATGACGAATGAAAAAGAAAAAACCAACCATTCCGAGCATCATTAAATGGGTTATAGCATTAATCCTTGTTGTGATGCAGGTTTATCCTTTCTTCTATGTATTTACTTCAAGCTTTAAGTCACTGGATGATTTCAGACAGTTACCGGCATATGCACTCCCGTCAAAATGGGTGCTGACAAACTTTATCAATGTTTTTACAAAAAGCCATATGCTGACTTATTTTAAAAACAGTATCATTGTTTTGATCGGTGTATTGATTCCTCTGCTTTTATTTGCATTGATGGCTGGATTTGCATTAAGCAAAATCAAATTCAAAGGCAGAAAATTTGTCCTTAATTATTTCCTTCTTGGATTGATGCTTCCTATGCAGGTTGCACTGATTCCATTGTTTACTATTTTTAATAAGATGGGACTGATCAATACATACCCGGCAATTATTTTGCCACAGATTGCTTTTTCACTGTCTTATTCCATTCAGTTGTTTTATTCATTCAGCAAATTCTTCCCTGAAGAAATGCTGGAAGCAGCGATCATTGATGGATGTTCACCGATAGGATGTTTCTTTAAGATGGTGGTTCCGATGTCACTGAACTCTATTATCACAGTAGCAACCATGCAGGCAGTATTCTGCTGGAATGAGTATATTAATGCTTATACATTTACCAGATCTACAGATATGAAAACCATTACACTTGGTTTAAATGACTTCGTAGGAAGCATGGGACTGACAGACTGGGGTGGTACATTTGCAGCCATCACTGTAACAGTACTTCCGGTATTTATTTTCTACTTCTTCAGCAGCAAGAAGATGCTGGCAGGTATGACAGCAGGTGCAGTAAAAGGTTGATAATATGCAAGAATTACCTGATAACAGTAGTTTGATTTATGAGTAAATAACAGGCTTGCCGGAAAAGTACAAGCAGGCCTGTAAAGTGAAATAAAGTATAAAAAAGGAGATTAAGACTATGCAGAAATTATACTATCAGTTCCCGGGAACATGGTTTGGCGATTGCATGCCATTTGGACATGGAGATAAATTCTATTTATATCATCAGAGAGATACCAGAAAACCGGGACCATTTGGAGAACCATTTGGCTGGGATCTGGCAACAACTTCTGATTTTGTACATTACGAAGATAAAGGTGTGGCAATTCCGAGAGGAACAGATGAAGAGCAGGATCAGTTTATCTTTGCAGGAAGTGTTTTCGAGGCAGAAGGACAGTATCATATTTTCTATACAGGTTATAACCGTGATTATCCGGCACTTGGAAAACCATCTCAGGTTCTGATGCATGCATACAGCGATGATCTTGTAACATGGCACAAAACTCAGGATGCACTTACCTTCACTCCACAGGAAGGCTATGACCCGGATGACTGGAGAGATCCATGGGTGATCCGCGATGAGGAAAATGATCAGTATCTGCTGATCCTTGGTGCAAGATTACAGGGACCAAAGACAAGACAGACAGGAAGAACTGTTAAATTCACATCTAAAGACCTGAAAAACTGGAAGTTTGAAGGAGATTTCTGGGCACCGGATCTCTATACTATGCATGAGATGCCAGACTTATTTAAGATTGGTGACTGGTGGTATCATATTGTGACAGAATATAGTGACAGAAGTAAAATGGTATACCGTATGAGCAAGAGTCTGGAAGGTCCATGGATCGCACCGAAAGATGATGCATTTGACGGCAGATCTTATTATGCAGGACGTACTTTTGAACTGAACGGACAGAGAATCCTCTTTGGCTGGGTTGCTACCAAGGATCAGGATGATGATGACAATAACTTCATCTGGGCAGGAACATTTATGGCACATGAGGTTTACCAGAGAGAAGATGGAACTCTTGGTGTAAGAATTCCGGAAACTGTATGGAATGCATTTGATAAAGAAGAAAAGACAGAAGATTTTGTAATTGATACTCCAACTAAGAGTACAGAAAAAGTAGTTGCAAAAGATACAGGAGATATCTTCAAATTCGAAGCAGATGTGGAATTTACAGAAGGAACCAGAACTTTCGGTGTGAGATTCTATGAAGATGAGGATAAGGCTGAGTCTTATCAGTTCGTATTTAATGTAACAGAAGACAGATATGTATTTGAGAAAAAACCAAACTGGCCATGGCCTGCAAACCAGAATATCGGACTGGAGAGACCGCTGGAGCTGGTACCTGGTAAGAAATACAATATCAAAATGATCGTAGATGATACAATTGCTACAATCTATGTAGACGGTGTTGCATTAAATGCAAGAGCATATAAACGTCCGGGAGAAAGTCTGTCACTCTTTGCTTCTGAAGGAAGCCTGAAAGTAACTAACTGCAAGGTTACAACCGGATTAAAGAAATAGAGCCAGATAGCAGTCTAACCAATAAACTGGGAGCAGTTATTCGGTGTAGATTAACGTGACGAAAAAGATTGCTGTAAATAAAAAAGTTGCTGTGCGTTTCAGTTATAGAAATGTACAGCAACTTTTTGGCATTAAATCGATTAGAAACAATAGCTTTTCTTTTTGCGTTTAATCTTCCAATTTAATTTTTTCCTTCAGAACCACACATCCTGCCATGTCTCCGATAACATTGACGCAGGTTGCGCCCATATCGCAGAGTGTATTGATACTGATATAAACACCCATAACTCCTGCCGGTAATCCTGCCATGGTTGCCAGGGCTGCGAAGGATGCGATGGCACCGCCAGGGATTCCCGGGGTTCCTACTGACAGGAGTACGTTTGCCAGAAGGATTATGATCATCATGGAAATGCTTACGTTAATTCCGCATGCATTGGCGAAGAACATGATCATGAATGACATCAGGATGGATACGGCATCCATGTTTACAGTAGCGCCAAGAGGAATGGCAATACTTGTGATCTTGTTGGATACGCCCATTTCGTCTTCCATACGCTGTTTACTGATCGGAATGGTCGCTGAACTGGAACAGGTTCCGAATGCGTTCAGAGCGGCAGGAAGCATTGCTTTGAAGAATTTCACAGGCTTTCTTTGCCGATGAATTTCACGGAGCCGCCGTAAATGACCAGGCAAATCCGAAGAATGCCACATACAGGATGATCAGCTGAGTTGCCAGTGAAATGATGGTTTCTGTACCGTTGGCTTCTACAACAGGAACGATAGTACAGAATACACCGATAGGTGTGAAGTACATAACTGTGCTGATGACTTTCAGACAGACCTCGTTACAGGAATCGATGACTTTCAGAAGTGCAGTACCCTTTTCGCCGATGGCGATAAGTGTGAAGCCTACGATGACTGCGAATACAAGTACCTGAAGCATATTTCCGTTTGCGAAAGCTGCAACCGGATTGGATGGGATTAAGTTTTTGATGGTGTCCAGAATGCTGGTCATCTCAGTTGCCTGGATGTCGGAAGTTGCCATCTCGAATTTAACACCCTCACCGAGATGGATCAGTCGCGGGATGATCAGTCCTGCCAGGCTGGCAAGTGCTGTGGTGCACAGGAAAAAGATCATGGCACCGGCTGTGATCTTGCCGGTTGTGCGGGCATTTCCGATACTGGAGATACCCATGATAATGGAACAGAAGACCAGTGGAAAGATCATCATGTTCAGGGCATTCATGTAAATGCTTCCGATAAGGCTTGTGATGGCAAGTACCGGTTCGAAACGGTTTGCCAGAAACAGTCCGGTAATGATACCAAGGATCAGACCGGTAAAGATTGCTGCGGTAATATGTTTTTTATACCACGAATAGAATTTTTTCATTTGTTCCCTCCTCTTTATTTTCATTTCCTGATACCCGAAGGACTATATTGGCAGACGGATTGAGTGATGCACAGATCTGGTAAAATTTCTGCGGCCTATAACTGTGATAAGATACCGGGTTCAGGAAAAATAGCACGACACTACTTTACCACAATAATGTGTGAATTACAATATTTCCCGCTGTTTTCTTATTTGAGTGGGAGTGTTTCCGAAGTGCTCAAGGAACATCCTGCGAAATAGTTTGTAATTGGTAAAGCCATGCTGCTCCAAATTGTAACACAGAAAAACAGGCATCGATGAAACAGATATCGAAGCCTGTTTTTCTGCGTTGCCGGAAATTATTTTGTAATATTCCTGTGACATAAAAAGTCCTATGCAGGCTATTATGATTGTCAGGTGCGGGTGAAGAGGGTATAATAGTTGTAATTATTTAACCGAATCAAAGAAGTCCCTGCTTCAATTGTAAAGAGCAATAAGTAGTGGGTGGGGATTTACTTGTATCAGAAGGAGTGTTTATATGAAACCAACTATTTTATTAATAAATTTTCAGGATCAGCAGAAGCTTCGCAAGTTAAAGATGGCGTTGCTGCCTTTTAAGCTTCGGATTAAAACTGTAGAACCCCAGGACTATAGTCAGCCAATCGGATATCTGGCAGGAGTGAAAGAGGTTTCTCAGGTGCAGATTCCATCAGCGCTGATCCCGCAGGAGCAGATGGAGAAGGAAATGCTGATTCTTGCAGGAATCACGGGGAATCTGTTTGACCAGGTGCTCTATACCTTGCGGAAAGCAGGTACACCTGTGGATTACAAGGCAGTTCTGACGGAGCATAATCAGAACTGGAACTGTATGCAGCTTTATAAAGAACTGGAGAAAGAACATAATATGTATCACCCGTCTTAAATAATAGAAATAGTTGGAGGTTTTGGCTATGAAGGTTGTAGTTGCAGTTGATTCATTTAAGGGAAGTATGACTTCCATGGAAGCAGGAATGGCTGTCAAAGCAGGTATTCTTGCAGCAAAGAAGGACGCAGAAGTGGTCGTAAAGCCGCTGGCTGACGGTGGAGAGGGAACTACGGATGCGCTGATCGAAGGCCTGAAGGGAGAGCGTGTGGATGTGACAGTTACAGGTCCTTATCATGAGCCGGTTCAGGCATATTATGGATATCTCAGGGAAAGTAATACCGCAGTTATGGAAATGGCAACAGCAGCAGGTATCACACTTTCAGATAAGAAGGATCCTATGACAGCTACCACCTGTGGTGTGGGAGAGCTGATTCTTCATGCGATCAGCAGGGGGATCCGCAATTTCATTATCGGTATTGGTGGAAGTGCCACTAATGACGGCGGAGTGGGTATGCTGAAAGCACTTGGCTACAGATTTCTGGATGAAAAGGGAGAGGACGCCGGAGAAGGCGGACAGGCACTTGCCAGGATTGCATCTGTAGAAATTTCAGACAAGAAGGAACTTCTTTCCCAGTGTAATTTCAGGATTGCCTGTGATGTGACCAATCCTCTCTGCGGTTCTCAGGGAGCTACCTATATCTATGGACCGCAGAAGGGGAGTTACCCCCGATATCCTTCCGGTTCTGGATGCAGGCATGAAAAACTATGCAGAGGTTACTGCCAAAGTGATTGGTAAAGATAACCAGAATGCAGCAGGTGCAGGTGCGGCAGGCGGACTTGGATTTGCATTTCTGAATTATCTGGATGGAGAGCTGACACCGGGAATACAGCTTATTCTGGATGCTGTCCATATAGAGGATGAGATGAAGGATGCAGATGTGGTTGTAACAGGGGAAGGTCGTCTGGATCATCAGACTGCCATGGGAAAAGCCCCGGTGGGCGTTGCGAAGCTTGGCAGGAAATATGGCGCAAAAACCATTGCATTTGCAGGAAGTGTTACGAAGGAGGCAGTTGCCTGCAATGAAGTAGGAATAGATGCCTTCTTTCCAATCGTGCGCGGAATTTCCACACTGGAAGAAGCAATGGATCCGGACACTGCAAAAGCAAATATGGCTGCAGCTGCAGAGCAGGTATTCAGACTGTTGTAATTATTTTTCATAAAAAATCTTCTGAAGCAGATAGGAAATCGATTTGATATGTCTGCACAGGAGATTTTTGTTTGCAGAAATTGCAATGTTGAGAAACTTCAGATGATATAGTAAAATTATTACAGCCAGAGAAAATACTTTGAAAAAAGTTGATTAAAAGATCTAAGGATATGTAAGGGAGAGACAACATGACACTAACACAGATGAATTATATCATCACAATTTCCGAAACTGGTTCATTAAATAAAGCTGCGGAGGCGTTGTATATTTCCCAGCCTTCTCTGACCAATGCAGTGAAGGAGCTTGAGAAGGAGCTTGGAATCATTATATTCAACCGCAGTGGCCGTGGTGTGACACTGACCAATGACGGGACAGAATTTCTGATGTATGCCCGTCAGATATACGGACAGTATGAAAGTGTGGTTGAGAAATACAGTGAGGGTGGTTCCTATAAGAAGAAATTTGGCGTTTCCACTCAGCATTATTCTTTTGCAGTGAAAGCATTCGTGGATATGGTGCAGAAGTTTGATGTGTCGGAATATGAATTTGCCATCAGGGAGACAAAGACTGCAGATGTGATCAGTGACGTCAGCACCATGAAAAGCGAGGTGGGAGTACTTTATCTCAGTGATTTCAACAGAAAGGCACTGCTAAAGCTTCTCCACTCTGCGAATCTGGAGTTTCATCATTTGATTGACTGTCAGGCATATGTATATTTGTGGAAAAATCATCCACTGGCAAATGAGAAATCCATCAGCTACAGCCAGTTGGCAAAATACCCCTGCTTGTCCTTCGAACAGGGAGATAAGAGCAGTTTTTATCTGTCAGAGGAGATTCTGTCTACCAATGAATATTCCAGAACAGTCAAGGCTTCGGATCGGGCGACTATGCTGAATCTGATGGTAGGACTCAATGGCTATACCCTGTGTTCAGGGATTATCTGTGAGGAGCTTAATGGCAGTGATTATCTGGCAATTCCCTTCGAAGGGGATGAGCAGAACCAGAACAGCGACATGGAGATTGGCTATATTACCAGAAAGAATTCGATTCTCAGCAAGGTGGGGAATCTGTATGTCTCTTCATTGAAGAAATATCTGGAGCAGAATACAATTTCGGAGTAATCAGTAACTGAGAGTCTGGATTATCTGATTACGATTCTGTTGCATATTGTAGGACAGATATTGTAAGGGAGAAAAACATGAATCTTGAATATATTTGTGAACAGATGGTACGCATTCTGCATGGAAATATTACCTGTATCAGCGAATCTGGTGCAATAGAAGCCTGTTATGGGGACATGGCGGCGCAGTGTAATCCTTTATTTACGGATCCGGAATTTCTGTCTGCTGTTCATGAGCGTGAGAGAAAAGATTATCCGGATCTTTTTTATGAGAAAGATACGATTCTTTATGCGGTCGTTTCATTAGAAAATGCAAAAATTGTGGCAGGTCCTGTCAGCACTGAAAAGCATATAAAAAGATTCAGAACATTATCTGATGCAGCACCACCATATCAGTGATGAGACGGGCTTTCGTCTGTCGTTTTGTGAGCTTAAAGTGTTTGTCTCAGGAATTCTGATGCTCTATCATATGATAACAGGAAAAGAACTGACGATTAATGATCTCTGGCAGAAGAATGGAATTCGGGAAACAGATATTATAGAAGTGAAAGGACAGATTTCCAGCGTTATTTTTGAGCATCAGGAGCAGGAACTTCCACATAATCCTTATGATCAGGAAGTGCGTGAATTGGATAGTATTCGTCATGGAGATGTGGAAATGCTTAACCGCAGTTTAGCTGAAACTTATCGTGGAGAAGTAGGACAGCTTGCCAAAAATCAAGTCCGCCAGGCGAAGAATATTGCCATCTGTGTTATCGCACTTGCATCCCGTGCAGCCATCAGCGGGGGAATGATTCCGGAAGAGGCTTTTTCCATTGTGGATGGTTACATTATGAAGATTGAGGATATGAATAATGCAGTAAAAATCGATTCCATGATGCGCCAGGCAGAATACGAATTTGCAGAATGTGTGGCAGAAATTCATAAGAATCAGCAGAAAAATGAGCTGGTTGAGTGGACAAAGAATTATATTTATCAGAATCTCCACAGTGATATCGTTATAGGAGAGATTGGGCAGAAAATAGGGGTAAATACAAGCTATTTATCGGATCTTTTTCATAAGGTTGAGGGGACTACTATACAGCAGTATATCCGTAAAGAGAAAATACGCCTTGCGGAAAATATGCTTCGTTATTCTGATTATGAAATAAAAGAAATTGCCAGTTATCTGTCTTTTTGTTCTCAAAGTTACTTTGGAAATATTTTCCGGCAGCAGACGAGGATGACACCTGCCAGATACAGAAAGAAATATGGAAAATGGAAAGAACCAAAATAAATGATAGTTTGCAAAAATAAATGATATAATATCCGAAAAATCTCTGTTAGTATACATGCATAAGCAAAGCAAAACAGGGAGGAAAGATGATGCTTTTTAAAAAATTTACAAATGAAAATGCATCCGAAAAAGTTACGGTTAAAGAACGTCTGGCTTATGGATGTGGAGATTTTTCAAGTAACATTATGTATTCTGCAATGGCAGCATTTCTGTTATTTTGTTACACAGATGTAGTCGGGGTAAGTGCTGCGGCAAAAAGTCAGTTTGAGAAATTTATGATTGGTTGAAATAATATAGTGTAAGATCTGGAGGATATATTATAATGAAGAAACTTCTCTACGGAGCAGCATATTATGATGAGTATATGCCATACGACCGCCTGCAGCAGGACGTTGCAATGATGAAAAAAGCAGGAATCAATACAGTAAGGATTGCAGAGTCTACATGGAGTACCTGTGAGCCGCAGGAGGGTACGTTTGACTTTTCTCATGTAGAACGTGTAATGGACGCAATGGAAGAGGCAGGAATCAATGTCATCATTGGAACTCCTACTTATGCGATTCCTACATGGATGGTGAAGTCTCATCCGGATGTAATGGCAGAGACTGTAAATGGCAGAGGTATTTACGGAGCCCGTCAGATCATGGACATCACTCATCCGGTGTATCGTTTCTATGCAGAGCGTGTGATCCGTAAATTAATGGAGTGTACCGCACACAGAAAATGCGTTATTGGTTTTCAGGTAGACAATGAAACCAAATACTACGGAACAGCCGGAAAGAATGTGCAGGAGAAATTTGTGAAATATCTCCGCAGGAAATTTAATAATGATCTGGATGCTATGAATCATGAATTTGGTCTGGATTACTGGAGCAACCGCATCAATGCGTGGGAAGATTTCCCTGATGTGAGAGGAACGATCAATGGAGCCTCGGAGCTGAATTTGAGAAGTTCCAGAGAACGCTGGTGGACGAATTCTTAAGCTGGCAGGCAGATATCGTAAATGAATACCGCAGAGAAGATCAGTTTATCACTCATAATTTTGACTTTGAATGGCGGGGATATTCCTATGGAGTACAGCCTGATGTAAACCATTACCATGCAGCGAAGGCACTGACGATTGCAGGCACAGATATTTATCATCCGACACAGGATGATCTGACAGGGGCAGAGATTGCATTTGGCGGTGATATGACACGTTCTTTAAAGAGAGATAACTATCTTGTTCTGGAAACAGAAGCTCAGGGTTATCCGGGATGGACTCCGTATAAGGGACAGCTCAGACTTCAGGGTTATAGTCACCTTGCAAGTGGTTCTAACAGCGTAATGTACTGGCATTGGCATTCTATTCATAATTCTTTTGAGACATACTGGAAGGGACTTCTCAGTCATGACATGCAGGAGAATGCACCGTATCGCGAAGCATGTATTATGGGCAAGGAATTCTCAGAAATCGGAAGTCATCTGGTGAATCTGAAGAAGAAAAATGATGTCGCTATCCTTGTAAGTAATGAGGCATTAACGGCTCTCAAGTGGTTCGGAATCGAAGCAACTGCGGCAGGAAATAATGGCATTGGATACAATGATGTTGTTCGCTGGATTTATGATGCACTGTATCAGATGAATATTGAGTGTGACTTCGTATGGCCGGAATCTGATAATCTGGAACAGTATAAAGCAATCTTTGTCCCGGCACTCTATGCAGCACCAGATGAACTTCTGGAAAGACTGAAACAGTATGTGGCAGATGGTGGTACGCTGGTGGCAACATTTAAGACTGCATTTGCGAATGAGAATATTAAGGTAAGTCATGAAATTCAGCCGCATATTTTAAGTAACTGCTTCGGAATCAACTATCAGCAGTTTACCTTCCCGAAGAATGTCGGACTGACTGGAAGTATTATCCGAGAAAGTGGTGCAGATGAAGCAGATAAGAAAAATGAAACAAAAGAAAATATTGAGACTGAAGAAAATACAGATGTGCCTGCAACAGCTAAAGTATTCATGGAATTATTAATGCCACAGGAAGCAGAAGTTCTGGCATCTTATGATCATTATAATTGGAAAGAATATGCAGCAATCACTAAGAATCATTATGAAAAAGGAACTGCCATCTACATTGGTTGCATGACAGATGACAACACTTTAAAAGCAGTGATCACAGAAGCACTTAGGAGCGTTGAGGTAGAGCTTCCGGAATACAGATGGCCGGTGATCGTAAGAAAAGGAACCAACGATCTGGGAAAATGTGTCAGATATATCCTGAACTATTCTGCAGAAGAACAGAAAGTTTCTTATTATGGAAAAAACGGTACAGAGTTGTTATCAGGAGAATCTGTACAGGATGGAGAAAGCATCACGGTTTCACCATGGAATATAAAAATTGTTGAAGAAGCATAAAATATAGGTAATGTAAAACACAGGGAGATTTTTCTTATAGATATTCCTGTGTTTTATATTGCCTTTAAATATTGATATTATATTGTGCAAAAACTATAAAAGACAAAAAACTAACAAATGAATGACAAAATAACAAACAAAAAGGACATAATTCTTTCTTTAAATGAATGTAAAAATTGATAAAATGTTCTTATGGAAAACACAGAGATATATACAAATATCACAAACAGGGAGGAAAGAAATAAGATGAAAAAATTTACAGTGTGTTTACTGATCGGTGCAATGGCTGCAAGTATGCTTACCGGCTGTGGAAGCAATGGTGGAAGCTCTGATTCTTCAGACTCAAAAGCAGACAGCAGTTCAGAAACAATGACTATTATGATGAACGGTTCTGATTCAGATGCATTTATGGAAGGATACCGTAAGATCATTGATGGATTTAATGAGTCCAACGAGTATGGAGTAAAGGTAGAAATTCAGAACGTAAGCAACTCTGACTATAAGACAAAACTGACAACAATGATGGCTTCTGACTCTGAAACAGATATTATCTTTACATGGGAACTTGGATATCTTGAAAACTTTGTAAATGGTGATAAAATCGTCAGCCTTCAGAAATATCTGGATGAAGACGAGGAGTGGAAGAACAGCTTCAATGGAGGTATCTTAGATCCTTTAACATATGATGGTGAAGTATATGCGATTCCGACTCAGCAGAGTACAGCTATCATGTATTATAACAAAGCAATTTTTGATAAATATGGTCTTGAAGTTCCGACTACATATGATGAGTATGTTCAGGTATGCGACACATTAAAAGAAAATGGAGTTACACCTGTTGCATTAGCTTCTACAGCGGATGATGCATGGCTTGTATCTCAGTATATCCAGCAGCTGAGTGATGGAATTAAAGGCGAGGATTTATTCAACTCTATAAAAGACGGCACAGGAAAATGGAACGATGAAGGTATGGTTGAAGCTGGTAAACTGTTCCAGGAAGAAGTTAATAAAGGATATTTTGAAGATGGATTTACCGGAGTATCAAGAGAAGAGGCACAGTTACAATTTGCAAATGGACAGACAGCAATGTACTTCAACGGATGTTGGGAAATCTCCAATCTGGATAAGAAAGAGAATGCTGCAGAAGCAGAAAATATTAGTTGTTTCTTAATGCCGGCAGTAAATGAAGAATATGCAGGTGTAGAAGTTGGCTCTGTTGATACTTCTTATGCGATTACTAAGAACTGCAAGAATGTAGATGCTGCAGTAGCACTGTTAAAATATATGACAAACGAAGAATCAACTTCTTCATTACTTTATGATTATGGACGTGTCCCAAGTACAAACATTGATATCGACGATTCAAAATTAACACCGCTGTGTGCAGATTTCGTAAATCTTCTGGGAGATGCAAAGGCACAGACGCCATGGTTTGACCGTGTAGATACTGATCTTGGAAATGAATTTAACAATACAGCAATTGGAATTGCAAACGGTGATGATGTGCAGGAAGCATTTGATACCCTGCAGTCTTATGCAGAAAGCAAGAGTAAATAAACAGATTGTTAAATAAACTGGCGGAACCTGAGATTTTACATTGGGTTCCGCTTGTTAAAAGGGAGAGTTGTCTATGAATAAAGTAATGGGTAATAAGAAAACCATAGCACTTTTTGTATTGCCTGCATTTATTATTTATGCAATCTTTGCATTAGCTCCTATCTTTTATAATGTGTATCTTTCATTATTTGATACAGACCTGATGTCAAAGATGAACTTTGTAGGAATCAAAAATTATCTGAGTCTTTTCAGTGATAAAACATTTAAACATGCATTTGGAAATAATATTCTGATGGTTGTCGGATCTTTGGTGGCACATATGCCATTAGCAATGTTCTTTGGTAATGCAATCTTCAAAAAAATCAAAGGTGCATCATTTTTCCAGACTGTATTTTTCCTTCCATGCGTAATCTGTGGTGTAGCAGTTGGTCTTACATGGACATTCATTTACAATGGTAACTATGGTCTTTTGAATGGATTCTTAAAGGCAATCGGACTTGGCGGTCTGCAGCAGATGTGGCTGGCTAACAAAGAGACAGCAATGCTTTGTATCATTATTGTTATCATGTGGCAGTTATGTTGGTTATCATATGGTAATTCAGCTAGCTGCAATGAGAAATATTGATTCTTCTTTCTATGAGGCTGCTGAGATTGATGGTGCTACAGGCTGGCAGCAGTTTAAGTACATCACATTTCCGCTTATCAAACCAATCCTGAAAATTGACGCGGTTCTGATTATTACAGGTTCTCTGAAATATTACGATCTGGTTGCTGTTATGACTTCAGGTGGACCAAACCATGCAACAGAGGTTATGTCTACATATATGTATTATCAGTCATTTAATATTCTGAATTATGGATATGCCAGTGCAATCGGTGTTGTTTTAATGTTACTGTGTATATTATCTGTGGGAATTTCCAACAGAGTATTCAAGACAGACGAAACAGTGTAGGAGGTGTTGGGAAATGAAGAGAAGTGCCTCAGAAAATATATGGCTCGTTATTAAATATATATCGCTGATCGGGTTTACGATTCTTTGTATCTACCCTCTTGTATGGCTGTTTTTGGCATCATTTAAAACGAATGCTGAATTGTATACGAATACATGGGGATTACCGGAACAGTGGTCAATGACAAACTATGTAAATGCAGTTGTAAAAGGTGGTGTATTCAGATACTTTGGAAACTCAGTTATTATTGCTGTTTCTGCGGTTCTGGTTACTGTAATCCTTGCAACAATGGCATCTTATGCAATTGCCAGAATGCATTGGAAGCTTGCAAACCTTACACATAGTATTTTCCTTTTAGGAATGATGATTCCTATTTATGCTCTGGTAATTCCTCTGTTCTCTATTTTTAAGGGGATGGGGCTTCTGGATACACATCTTGCTGTTATTATTCCGCAGATTGCTGTAGGATTTCCGATGGCCATTTTCATTATCTGCGGATTTATGAGAAGTATTCCTACAGAACTTGAAGAGGCAGCAATTATTTGACGGATGTACGGTATTTCAGTGCTTCTTTAAGATTATCCTGCCAATAGCAAAATCTTCAGTTGTAACAGTTGCAGTCGTTCAGTTTATCAATGTGTGGAATGATCTTCTGTTGCCGAGAATTTTCCTCACGGAAAGTTCAAAAATGACGCTGCCGGTAGGACTTACCAACTTCCAGGCGATGTATTCTACAGACTATGTAGGTATGATCGCGGCAGTTATTATTACAATTATTCCTAGCATTGTAGTTTATATTTTATTACATAAGCAAATTATGGAAGGTATGGTTGCAGGTGCTGTAAAAGGATGATATGATTCAGAAAAAAGAAATCACTGCTTCTTATATGGGGCAGTGATTCTTTGAATCAGAAAAAGGTGGTAATGTTATGAATTTGTTGATTGCAGATGATGAGGTTGTAATTCGCAGGGGACTGCTGAGTCTTGACTGGAAATCAATAGGAATTACAGATGTGTATTCGGTTGCAAATGGAGTAGAAGCGAAAGAACTTTTATTGAGCACATCGATAGATCTGGTTATTTTCGATATCAGAATGCCCGGTTTCAGTGGACTGGAACTGGCGCAGATGGTGAAAGAACGCTCTATGGATGTGGCTGTTGTACTTTTATCTGGATTTTCAGAATTTGAATATGCAAGATCGGCAATGCGATATGGTGTATATGAATATCTGCTTAAACCGGTTTCTCCAAATGAACTGATGGAAACAATGTATAACGTTATGCACCGTCTGGAACAGAAAAGATTTGAACAGAAGTTATTAAGCCAGAAGGATGAATTTGGGGAAAAGCATGATGCGGTATCGCAGGTAAACAGTCTTTTTGTACAGTCGTCCAATACGATTAAATCTATTTTGACAGATATTGCACAGAACTATGAACAGAATATTTCTTTATCAGACCTTGCTGAGAAATATCATTTTTCAGAGAGTTACATTTCACGTAAGATAAAAAAAGAAACAGGTTACACTTTTGTAGATATTTTAAACGGAATCCGCCTGATGTGTGCAGCCAGTCTTATCAAAACAGGTGAAAAGATAAGTGATGTGTGTGAAAAAACAGGGTTTAATGACCAGCATTATTTTTCACAGCTGTTTAAGAAAACATTTGGATGTACGCCGTCAAATTATAGAAATGAAAATGGTGAAAATTTCCCGGGACTTTATGAAATACTGAATAGTAAATCAGGAAATGGAAAGTGATATGAGAAGGCGCGATAAATTAAAACAAACTGGTGTTTTAAAAACAAATGGAAGTTTGATGAATAAGATTTTTAAAGTCTATATGCTGTTAATGTTTGTCTCATGTGTTGTTCTGATGGTTGTTTTCGGAATTCGTTTTTCCAGTGTTTATAACTCACAGGCAAGATCACATATGAACGATGTTACTGTAGCAGCAGAAACAGGATTGGAAGAAAGAATCAGCCAGATTGATCAGCTTTCTGTGTTGATTCTGATCAATAACAGTGTGCAAAAGAACTTAAAAGAAATCAATTATCAGACACTGGTGAATCCGGAAAATACATCCTTTCAAACTGAAAAAGCAGCGATTTCCAGTGAAATCCGAGGAAGTGTTTTTAATGTCCCGGGAATTGTTTCGGCCAGAATTTTTTCTCTGGATAATGTGGAAATTGTAATAGGAACCTCTGGTAAAAGAATCAAAGCAGATGATATTACAAAAGAAAAAATCTATGACCAAAATGGAGGGACACTGTGGGCAGACGATGAAGAAAATGGAATGATTGGGTTATATCGTGCCATTCTAAGTGTTGATGATTTTAAACCTATCGGATATATGATTATTGAGTGTAAAAATTCATATTTCAGCGAAAAATTTCAATCTGTTCCCAGCACGTATAAAAATCGTTTTTACCTTTTGAATAATGATATGGACATTATCGTATCCAGTGAGAAAAATATGTATGGAAATTCTTTTCCACTGGAAACGAGAGACTTTAAGAATGTAAAAATTGTCAAGGATCCCAGTACAGGAGAGAATAGCTATTTTACATATCAGTATGTGAATAATGGATGGCTTCTGGTTTCCACTATCAATGTGGGGCAGTTGTGGAAGAATATAGGAATTGCACTGGTGAGTGTACTTATTACGTTTGGAATCGTGCTTTTGGTTTCTCTGATAATAATGAGATATGCTGCCAGAGTTATGGTAAAACCGACAAAGAAACTGGTAGATAGTATGACTGCATATCAGGAAGGAAACTTTGATTCCCGATTCAAGGTGGAAAGTCAGGATGAGATCAGCCAGATTGGTATGGTTTATAACCAGATGGCGGATAAGGTACAGAATCTGATAGAGAAGAATTATACGCTGGAAATTGCAAACAGAGAGGCTGAGATTGAATTTCTGAAAATGCAGATCAACCCTCATTTTCTGTATAACTGCCTGGATACGATAAGCTGGCTTGGTTTTTCAAATGGAAACAGTGAAATAACGGATCTGGCAGTTGCTCTGGGAAAATTTCTCCGGGCAAGTATCAAAAGGGAAGACTATTATACGATAAAACAGGAAATGGAGGTTGTAGATAACTATTTATTTATCCAGAAATACAGGTTTGGAGACAAAATAGAGATCAGACATAATATTCCTGATGAAGTGCTGAATTTCTATATACCAAGCTTTATCATTCAGCCGGTTATAGAAAACAGTATTGTACATGGTCTGGAAGAACAGATTGAAAAAGGAATCCTGTGGATCAATATTCAGCTATGTGATAACAAATATCTTCAGTTTAATCTGACGGATAATGGAAAAGGCATGGATGAAGAGCAGTTAAAACAGGTTATTCAGAATTATAGTGATAAAAATAAAAAAAGCGGTATTGGATTGAGTAATGTATATCGAAGGCTGAATTTGTTATATGGAGAAGCATGTGAATTTCATATGACAAGTGTAGCGGGAGAAGGAACAGAGGTGACTTTCAGGATTCCTGTAATGCAGGTACCTGGCAATCATACTCAGAATGAAATATAAATGTTTGGTGGAGGACATGACAATGAATGCAAAACAGAACTACAAATGGAACGAACTGACAATGGGAACCTGTTATTATCCGGAACACTGGGATAAGAAACTCTGGGCAGATGATCTTGACAGAATGAAGAAGGCCGGAATTTCTGTAATCCGTATTGCAGAGTTCGCATGGAGCAAAGTAGAGCCGGAGGAAGGTGTTTTTACCTATGATTTCTTTGATGAATTTCTGGATCTGTGCAGTGAAAAGCAGATGAAAGTTATCTTCGGAACACCGACAGCAACTCCTCCGGCATGGCTGACTGAGAAATATCCAGAGGTGTTGAATGCAACAAAAGATGGTGTACTTCTGAGACATGGTGGAAGACGACATTACAATTATAATTCACCGGTTTATCAGAGACTTTGTGCCAGGATCGTGGAGAGAGAGGCTGCTCATTATGGGAAACATCCGGCAATTGTGGGATGGCAGATTGACAATGAGATTAACTGTGAAGTTGATGAATTTTATTCAGAAACAGATACTGTGGCATTTCGTGAGTTTCTGAGAAATAAGTATGGAACGTTGGAAAAACTAAATGAAGCATGGGGAACGGTGTTTTGGAATCAGACTTATACGGAGTGGGATCAGATTTATGTTCTTCGTCCTGTTGTAAATCGGGCAGTTAATCCACATCAGCATCTGGATTACATCCGTTTTATTTCTGCAAGTGCCCGCCATTTCTGCAAAATGCAGGCAGAGATTATCAGAAAATATCTGAAGCCGGGAGACTATATTACAACAAACGGTAAATTCTGGAATCTTGATAATCATAAGATGGAGAAAGAATCTCTGGATGTTTACTGTTATGACTCTTATCCGGATTTTGCGTATGGACTGGATCGCGATCCGTTACACAGTGATGATCTGAATGACCGTAAGTGGTCCCATAATCTGACGGAAGTACGCTCAATCTGTCCACATTTTGGAATTATGGAACAGCAGTCTGGTGGGAACGGATGGTCTACCAGGATGGAAGCACCATCCCGCGTCCAGGTCAGTTAACTCTCTGGGCAATGCAGAGTGTTGCTCACGGTGCTGATTATATATCTTTCTTCCGTTGGAGAACCTGTACATTTGGTACAGAGATTTACTGGCATGGTATTCTGGATTATGATAATCGCGAAAACCGCAAATACAGAGAAGTTCAGGATTTTTATAAGAAGTTAAAATCAATTGATGAAGTATGCAGTTCTGAATATAAAGCAGCTTTTGCGATAGTCAAAGATTATGATAATGAATGGGATACTTCTGTAGATGCATGGCATAACAGAGTAGCAGGAGCAAGCGAGCAGGGAATCTTTAAAGCTGCTCAGTTGACACATACACCATATGACATTGTATATCTGCAGGAGGATAGTGAACTTACAGATCTGACGAAATATCCGGTACTGTTTTATGCACATCCGGTTCTGATCAGTGAAGAACGCGTGAAACTTCTGAAAGAATATGTTGAGCAGGGCGGAACATTGGTTATCGGATGCCGTTCAGGTTATAAAGATATGAATGCTAAATGTGTGATGCTTCCACAGCCGGGGTTGCTGGCAGAACTTACCGGTACAGATGTACGTGATTTTACATTTACAAGTCCTGCAGAAGACGAGGTATTTGCAGAGTTTAGCGATAAGAAAATTCCAATGCCAGTATTTAATGATATTATTACACCGCTGGAAGGCACAAAAACACTGGCCATCTATGGAAACAGTTATTATGAAGGAAATCCTGCGCTTACCTGCCATGCAGTTGGCAAAGGACAGGTATTACATCTGGGGGCAACTTTCAATAAGGAAAATACTGAAGCATTGTTTGATTATCTGAAGATTAAAGAGCCATTTAAAGAATATATTGAAGCTCCGGAAACAGCGGAAGTGATTATGCGTGAGAAGGATGGAGAGAAATACATTTTTGTATTAAACTATCAGGCTGAAAAGATTGAATATACACTTCAGAAACCAATGATCGCACTTTATGATAAAACAGAAGCAACAGGAAGATGTACACTTCCTGCATTTGGAACTGCTGTGTATAAAGTAATAGAATAAAAAGTATTTCGAGAGTTACCGAAAGAATATAAAGACGGGGACTGACTAAAAACTGCTATAGAAACAAGAATGATATATTTGGCTTGTTATTCAAAGAAACATATATCAGGAAATGTTTGATATAGCAGTTTTTATTTGTCTGTGTATATGACAGGAAGGATAATCTTGGTAATTTTTATCAGGCAGTTTTTTTGATAGATTATTCCTCAAGTAATTTCACATAACGTGCCTGATGCTGAACGGCCGGAAGAAATTTATTTAATTCCTTTCGTATGTTGTATTATTCTTTTTTGGTGTTTTGTTTCCTGTACTTCTGCGGGCTGCAGCCCTTCACTCTGGAGAATACCTTGGCATAGTAGTTGGAGTCTGTGAAGCCGGATTTCTGGGCGACTTCCATGATGCTGTCGTCGGAGCTGAGGAGAAATTCAAGGCTCCGTTCCACCCGGTATTCCTGCAGAAATGTAAACAGGGATACGTTCATGTATCTCTTGAATAACCGGCTGCATTCGCTCTCGCAGAGGTGGATTTCCTCTGCGATATCTTTCATCTGGATTTTATTCATGTAATTGTGTTCCAGATAATCCATGATCTCACGCATACGGTTGCGTTCCAGTTTGCTGTGTTCCGTATAGGGGAGGTTCTCCGGAAGATTCTGCAGCATACAGCGCCACAGCTTTTGCAGAGTTCCGGTGATATCCAGTTCGTAAAATTCCTTTTTCTCTTCATACAGAGTTATGATTTCTCTCACATATTCGGAAAAAATTTCATGCCAGGGCTGCGAATAGTCAATGTAGACTGCAGGAATGGAGAAATTGTGTAAAAATGGCTCCACATATTTCCTGCGCAGGATACTTCCGTAGGAACCATAGATAATCTTTGGCAGAAAAGTGATGGAGACATATTTGCCGTCTTTCATATCTTCCATGAAGCCTGCGTGGAGTACATTGGCATTTCCCAGAAGGATATCTCCTGCTTTCATGTGGTAGGTACACTGGTTTACTTTATAGAGAATCTGTCCATCCAGGACAAGGGTGATTTCTATCTCAGGATGCCAGTGCCAGAGAAAGGAGCCGGATTTGTAGCCGGAAAGTTTCTCATAGCTTACCAGCAGTGGAAATTCATCACTGCCATGTTTCTTCAGTTCTTTCTGTGAGCCGTCGGTTATGATCTCTGCCATTATATATGCGTCCGTTACTGAAAACTTATAAAAAGTTATAAACTTCTATGTTTCATTCCTACTTCAACGAGTATGCTTTTGATGATATAAATATCTATCTACTCACAAGTTCTTGTACTCTCCATAGGCGTAAATTCCGG
>ENA-OQDM01000335-OQDM01000335.1-human-gut-metagenome-genome-assembly--contig:-NODE-335-length-29736-cov-1.377655_pt1 | contig 29736 bp, 23 predicted proteins | sample MGYA00242772_ERZ504605 | MGnify/ENA primary metagenome ERZ504605 (study PRJEB26092, sample SAMD00036348) | human gut metagenome | host: Homo sapiens | study: EMG produced TPA metagenomics assembly of... | reverse complement strand
GTGCACGTTTCCGCACATTAGTACACATTTCTGCGCTTCCCCGTGTTATCATCCTCAAAGAAACCGGATAGCCGTCGGACTCGATACTCTCCACATCTTTCCCTCTTCCATACTTTTCCGGAAAATGCCTTTCATCTTTCAGGATACATAGTAAATGGTTATTATATAATGTGTTATGGACTGAAGGATTGAGAGGTCGTCTTTCAGCTTCCTTTCATGGTGGAGAGCCGTAAAATGTTTGGCGCAGAACGTTTTTTCATTCTCAGCCAAACGTTTTATCGTTTGGCTGAGAATGAAATGACATTTGGCTAAGAAATACCTGAAACATCCTTCAGAGCGTAATATAAATATTATGAATGGTTTATGGCGTATTCTGAACGATGAAGGATGTTTGGGTGAAACTCCTGTATAGGGTGGTTTGAATGTTATTGCTCAAGGAGCTCCAATGCTTTTTTCACGAATGGATTCTCTTCGTACATGACGGCGAAGTATTCCGACATATCCCAGATGTCCCGTGCAATCAAGGCTTTCATCTGAAGTTTCAGTTCCGGTAATGTCTTTTGCAGTTCTTCCTCGTCTTTGGGCTTCACGCCTGCTTTTTCGCCTTCTGCGAGCACCAGGTTAATGAGTTCCTGGGGTGTTTCAAAACGGGTTTTGAATTTGTCGAATGAAGCGTATTCGCGCCGGATCTTCTTACGGTATTTATCAATAACTTGAGGTCGGCGTTGACGATGGCACCTTTGGCCGTCAGTTCGCGATGGAACTTGGTGTATCGTGTCGTATCCAACGGTATGAAATAGTCCGGCATGATGCCTCCTCCTCCATAGACGGTACGGCCTTTGCGCAAAGTCTTATATTTTAAGGAGTCGGGGAAGTGGATGCTGTCTGCGTTGGTCAGTTCGCCATGGTTGTAACGTTCGATGACGTCCATGTTATACTTCATCTTATCCCCCATGGTGTAGGGCTTTTGGATGCAGCGTCCGCTCGGGGTATAATAACGTGCTACGGTCAGCCGGATCATAGAGCCGTCGGGCAAGACGAAAGGTTTTTGTACCAGACCTTTGCCAAACGTGCGGCGACCTACCACCAAACCGCGGTCTTGGTCTTGGATGGCTCCCGTAACGATTTCGGAGGCCGAGGCTGAATATTCATCCACCAATACGATGATTCTTCCTTCGCGGAACAATCCCGGGCCTTGGGCGCGGAATTCTTTATAGGGAGTGCGTAATCCTTTGGTGTAGACAATCAAATCGTTTTTGGGCAGGAACTCACTGGCTATACCCGTCGCGGCATCCATATATCCGCCGCCGTTCTGCTGCAAATCCAGTATCAAGTCCTTCATGCCTTGGTCTTGCAAGTCCTTGATGGCTTTCTTCACTTCATCATGGCTCGTGCTACCGAAACTGGACAGACGGACAAGTCCCACGGTAGGGGTTACCATGAAAGCCGCATCTACGGTAGATACAGGAATCTTGTCTCGCGTGACGATGAATTCCAATCGGTCTTTGATACCGTTCCGCACCACACCCAATTTTACTTTTGTGTCTCTCGGGCCGCGCAACCTGCGCATGATTTCCTCACGGCTCATCTTCACACCGGCAATGGCTGTGTCGTTCACGCTGACGATGCGGTCGCCTGCCAGGATGCCCACCTTTTCCGACGGTCCTTTGGCCACGGGCTGAATGACGACAAGCGTGTCTTCCAGCATGTTGAATTGTACGCCGATACCGTCGAAATTACCTTGCAACGGTTCGTTCATTTTCTTGGTCTCCTCGGCATTGGTATAAGAGGAGTGCGGGGTCCAGTTTGGAGAGCATCCCCGGTTGATAGCGTCCTCCGTCAGTTTCACTTCGTCCACACTGTCCACGTACAGGCTGCTGATGGCCAACTGGGCCATGGAGAGTTTACGCATGGACTGTTCCATTTCCGACATGTTCCCTTTCCGTTGTGCCGGAGCCGTCCACGGAAGGCAGAAGAGCAAGGCTGCCCAAAGAGTTTTTTTCATGATGTTTGTGCTGAGTTGTTGTTTATTCGTATTCCAGCCCTTCCGGGATATAAGGCGAGATGTCCTTCCCGAAGTGCATAAGTTCTTTCACCATCGTGGAACTGATGAACGCCCATTCCGGTTCTGTGAACAGGATAATAGTCTCCACGCCTGTCAACCGTCGGTTCAGGTCGGCTATGTTCATTTCATATTCATAATCCTTGATGGAGCGTATGCCGCGCAGGATGAAGCGGGCGTGATGGCGGGCTGCGAAATCTACGGTCAGGTCCGAGTAGCCCTCCACCTGGATGCGTTCGTCCCCGGCAAAAAGCTTGCGCAGGGCGGCAATGCGCTTTTCCGTACTTTGTTCCATACGCTTGTATTCATTGATGCCCACGCCGATAATGATGCGGTCGAAGAGCGTAAGTCCCCGTCGTAGCAGAGATTCGTGTCCTTTGGTAAAGGGATCGAAACTACCGGGGAATATGGCTATTTTTTCCATTGATGAATCTTTATATAGCGGTTTCTGCGGTTTCGTCTTCTTCCGCACGGTCTTCCTCGATGACCAGATTGTTGATAATGAAGTTTTGTCGTTCCATGGTATTCTTGCCCATGTAATATTCCAATAGCTCTTTCACTTGGTCGCTCTTATGCAACGACACTTGTTCCAGACGGATATCCGGACCGATGAAGTGTTTGAATTCGTCGGGAGAGATTTCCCCAAGCCCTTTGAAACGGGTGATTTCCGGGTCGGGACCTAAGGCTTCGATGGCCGCCACACGCTCCTCGTCGGAATAGCAATAGCGGGTGATGAAGTCCGATTTGGCAGCCTTGGCTTCTTCTTCCAGTTCCTTCAGCTTTTGCTTGCCGATTTTGTTTTTGCGGTTGCGTACGCGGAAGAGGGGAGTCTGGAGAATATATACGTGTCCTTTCTTAATGAGTTCGGGGAAAAACTGGAGAAAGAAAGTAATCATCAGCAGGCGGATGTGCATGCCGTCCACGTCGGCATCGGTAGCCACGATGACTTTGTTATAGCGTAGTCCGTCCAGTCCGTCTTCGATGTTCAGGGCGGCTTGCAGGAGGTTGAACTCCTCGTTTTCGTACACCACTTTCTTCGTGAGGCCGAAACAGTTCAACGGCTTGCCGCGCAGACTGAATACCGCTTGGGTCGTCACGTCGCGGCTCTTGGTGATACTGCCGCTGGCCGAGTCGCCTTCGGTGATGAAGATGCTGCTATCCTCCTTCAAGTCGCCTTTGGCATCGTTCAGGTGGATGCGGCAGTCTCGTAGTTTGCGGTTGTGCAGATTGGCCTTTTTGGCCCGTTCGCGTGCCAGTTTCGTCACGCCGGCGATGGCTTTACGTTCCTTTTCGTTTTCGGTGATTTTCTGTATGATGATGTCGGCGATGTCCGTATTCTTGTGCAGATAGTTGTCCACCTGTTCTTTGACGAAGTCGCCCACGAACTTGTCTATGCTGATTCCGCCGTCGGGTATGGTGGTCAGCGACCCTAATTTGATTTTCGTCTGGCTTTCGAAGAGCGGTTCTTCGATGTTGATGGCGATGGCCGCCACCAGTCCGTTACGGATGTCGCCGTAATCGAAGTTCTTGCCCGAGAAATCTTTGATGGTCTCGGCAATGTGTTTCTTGAAGGCACTTTGGTGCGTGCCCCCTTGGGTCGTATGCTGTCCGTTGACGAACGAATAATATTCCTCCCCGTATTGTCCCGTGTGGGTAAAGGCTATTTCTATGTCTTCCCCTTTCAGGTGGATGATAGGATAGAGCCCGTCGTTGGTCATATTGTCGTTCAACAGGTCTACCAGACCGTTGCGGGAATGGATGCGGCGTCCGTTGAACATGATGGTCAGTCCCGTGTTCAGGTACGTATAGTTGCGCAGCATCGTTTCGATGAATTCGGTACGGAACGTATAGTTCTTGAACAAAGCACTGTCCGGTTCGAAATAGATGAAAGTTCCGTTTTCGTCGGCTGTCGGTTCCGTCGATTCGCCGGTCAGGATTCCGCGTTCGAAAGTGGCCCGGCGCATTTCGCCGTCGCGATGGCTTCTCACTTCGAAGTGCGAACTGAGCGCGTTGACCGCTTTTACACCCACTCCGTTCAGTCCCACGCTCTTCTTGAATGCCTTGGAGTCGTATTTGCCGCCCGTGTTGAGCATGCTCACCGCTTCGATGAGTTTGCCCAAAGGAATACCGCGGCCATAGTCGCGTACGCTGACCCGCAAGTTGTCCTCTACGGTGATTTCTATCCGTCGGCCGGCGTTCATTTTGAACTCATCGATGCTGTTGTCTATCACTTCCTTCAAAAGCACGTAGATACCGTCTTCGGCATGAGAACCGTCGCCCAGCTTTCCGATGTACATGCCCGGACGGGTACGGATATGTTCCATGTCCGACAAGTGGCGGATGTGGTCTTCGGTATATTCGGTAAGTATCGGTGCTTCGTTTGGTTTCTCTTCTTCTGCCATAGTGTGTTTCTATTTAAGTGACTTCTGATAGCAACGTCTGTGTTTATGTACCTCTGCGTCTAAGTAAGCCCATTGCCCCTGGCTTTTTTCGTTGGTCTCCAGTTGCGGATGCGTTTCGCCGAACTTAAAGCCCATCTGCTGGCAAATGGGGATGAGGTCGGCGAAGAGCATGGCATTGACCCCTTTGTTCTGATATTCCGGGAGGACGGCCACGAGCAACAAATCTATGATGTCCGAATGCTTGAAGAACAGCGCCTTGACCAAATGGTACCAACCAAAGGGGAACAGGCGGCTCTTGGCTTTCTGCAAAGCGTGCGAGAGGGAAGGCATACCCACCCCCATGGCTATGATGCGTCCTTCGGCATCTTCTACGACCGTGACCAGCCGCATGTCTACGAGCGGAAGGTAAGTGTTGACGTATTGGGCGATCTGCCGCTCGTTCATTTCGGAATAACCGTACAACGGGGCGTATGCTTTGTTGACTACGTTGAAAATCTTGGGTCCCCATCCTCCCCTGCGTATTTCGCGGGCGCTTTTGAATTTGCGTACGTGAAGGTTGTAGCGTTTGGCGCTCATTTCCGCCACGCGGAAATATTTGTCCATGTGTGCCTGATGGTCGCGGTCGGGTACGCGTATCTTGCGCTCCACCCAGTCCACTTCTTTCGTATACCCCAAACGTTCCATGTGTGCTGGGTAATAAGGATAGTTATACGTGGTGGACATCGTGCTCAATTGGTCATAGCCGCCGGTGAGCATACCTTCCGGATCCATGTCCGTAAACCCTAAAGGCCCTACCAGCTTGTCGCATCCGTGGGCACGTCCCCAAGCTTCCACCGTGTCCATCAGGGCGCGGCTCACTTCTGGGTCGTCCGTGAAGTCGATCCAACCGAAGCGGGCGTTGTTCGTACCCCATGTCTGATTGGCCTTATGGTTGATGATGGCAGCCACGCGCCCCGCGATTTTTCCTTCGCGCAGAGCTAGGAAATAATCCACGTCGCAGAAATCGAAGGCTGCGTTTTTCTGCGGGTTGAACGTGTCGAGCGTGTCTTCCAAAAAGTCGGGCACGGCGTACGGACAGTCCTTGTACAGTTCGTAGTTGAAGCGTATGAACGCTTTCAACTCACGGCGAGTCGATATTTTTTTAATGGTTACAGCAGACATGTCATATATGTAAAATGGTCAATAAATTGCGGCGATGCGCAAACGTGCAAATATAGCCTTTTTTTTATTAACAGTTGAGTAAAATGCTCCGCTTTTCGCTTATCCTCCCTTTTTTTTAAGAAAAAGTTAAAAAAGATTGTTAGCTTCTCGTATTTATCTTATATTTGTGAACTTAATCCAAGTTGAATCATAAAAATATAGACTGATGAGAAAGATAAGATGTATGCTCGCGGTTATGGCTATGGCCATAGGCACGGGAGTGGCTTATGCCGGAGAAGGAAACAGTGAGAAAGATTATCGTCCGTATCCGCACATGTTCTTCGGGTTGAACGGGGGCGCGCAAGTGTCTTTTACTCATTATGATTTCAGCAAGTTGATCACACCGAGTTACGGCGTTTCGTTCGGTGCTTATTTCAATCCGGTCATCGGGCACGTTTGCATGTGAGCGGTTATGAGAACAAAGGCGGCATCAAGTCTTTGAATGAAACTTACGATTTCAATACGGTGACGGGTAGTGCGGACTTGCTGTTGAACGTGACCAACATGTTCCGTAGCGATAAAGATCGTGTCTTTAATCTTATTCTTCTTGGAGGTGTAGGATTGGCAGGCGCATGGGACAATGACGATTTCCACGCGTTGGCTGCCAAAGCAGCCGAGAACTATCCGATGGCATGGCAGGATCGTAGGCTTTCGCATAATGTGCGGTTGGGAATGCAGCTCGATTTCAATATCGCCAAACATTTCGGACTGAATCTGGAATTGGCCGCTAATAACAGAGCCGATCGTATCAATTCTAAAACGACCGACCGAAATGACTGGGCTGCCACAGCTTCTTTAGGTCTGATTTTCAAGTTCGGGCAGAAGAAGACCGAGAAGATGGCGGAAGAGCCGGTTCCGGTAGCAGAGGAATGGGCTACGCGTACGGATACCGTTTGGTATGACGACATCACGTATAGGGACGTGCCCGAAAAAGTCACTTATGAGGACAATATTTACTATAAAATCCGTTTGAGCGAACCGGAACCGGCTTCAAAGATTCAGAAGATAGCCGATTTCGTCAAGGCGCATAAGAATTGCAGCGTGCAGGTAACCGCTTATGCAGATAAAGCCACGGGAACACCGGAGTTGAATATGCAATATTCCAAGGAACGGGCGGAGAAAGTCGTTGCGGCATTAGTGAAGGCCGGTGTGAGCCGATCTGTCATTACTTCCGAATATAAGGGCGACACCGTGCAACCGTTTGCCGAGAACGACAAGAACCGTGTAGCTATCGTAAAAGTCACGGGTGAGGGCGTGAAGAAGGAACAAGTGAAGACGAAGAAATACAGATTGGAAGAGACCCGTTACAGGGTAAAGTAACAGAGCAATTTTTTTCATAAGGAAGGGGTCGGCTGTGAAGCCGGCCTTTTTTATTGGGGTTCCGCTTTCCGGCACCGGAGCAGTACATGCCGTCCGTCGGCCAACGTCGTGGCGAAGAGGTAAGCGTTGCCTCCCTCTTTCAGTTTGAGGCGTTTGCGGAGTCCGGCTACGGTGTCCGGAAAGTTACGGACGGTCAGATTGGCTTGTCCGAGGCCGTTTAAAAGTCCTTTCAGTTCCTTTTTGCCGAACCCGCAGCAACCCTCTATGGCAAACGCCCGCCCGGGAAAATCCTTGCAGGAATGGTCTGAGGTGTATAAATGGGAATTGGGATGCAGTTTCCGCAGGCCGTAACGTGTGGCCAGGCTACGGAATCCGCCGCACTTCATCACGGAAGCATTCGGCTCGTAGAGAAATCGGCCCGGCGTGTCCGAATAAGTGCATGCGGCCTCCTCCTCTTCAGTCAAGGTGAACGTGAAGGTGGGGTCTTCCGTGCCGAGGTTGACGCAATGGCACGCTGTCTTTTCCGGCTTTTGCCGTGTCACGACCAACAGCAGTTCCTTGCATTCCCCTTGTACGCTGACAGCGTGGACTTCGGCCACGTGTGCCAAGGTGCGCAGGGCCGTCCGGATGTCCAGCATGGGGGAGAGCTTGATGAGGCTGAAAGCCGCCTTGCGGCGGATAGCTTCTTGGAGGATGGATAAATCCGGCTCGCAGTCTTCTATGGCCACCGTCTTGCGCCCGACGGTGTCGCGCCGTGCCGGGTCGACGAAGCAACAGGCGACGTCGGGCCATTCGTCCGGCGAAAGGGAAGAGTCGGTTTCCCGGATTTCCGCTTGTGCCAGTCCCAACGTTTTGAAGTTATGTGCTGCGATACGGCACAATTCCGGTTGGCGTTCCATGTAGACAGCCCGGTCGAACAGTGGAGCCAGAAAACTGAAATCGATGCCGAAACCTCCGGTCAGGTCCATCAGGGTATGGGGAGCTTCCGTGCCGTTGTTGTCCAACAAGCGTTTTACGAGGGCTTGTTTGTACCTTGCCGTCTGTTCCGAAGAACATTGTTCCATCGGGAGACGGGGCGGATACAGTATCCCGTCTCGTTCCGCCCATGAGGGGAGTTTGCGCCTTGCCGTCTGCCAACCCTCGATTTGTTGCAAGGTCATGCGCAGGTCTACGTTCTCCGGGGCCGGTTTCAGGGCCAGTCGGCGTACGTCCTCCTCCCGATGTGTCCGGATGAAGTCTTGTGTCTTTTCGTCCAGCATGTGTTTTATGGGATGGGTTTATAATGCGCTTTGGCTTCGGCGCGCGTGATGAAATTGAAATGCCACCATTCCGTGTGCAGGGCTTTGAACCCGGCTTGGCGCATGACCCGGCGCAGCAGTTCGCGGTTGCGCCGGGCTTCCGGCGTGAGTTTGCCCAGCTTTACCATTTCCGCCTCGTTGTCGATATGGGCCAATTTGCCTAAGTAATCTATTTTCGTGCCCATGGGCAGCGTGTCGCCTTTCACGTCGCAGAGTGTGAGGTCCACGGCCATACCGTAATTGTGCAGTCCCCCGCCGTTTTTGGGATTGCTCACGTAGATATTCTTCGGCGTTCCGGCCACTACGTTCACATTTTTTTGCTGGATGTGCATCGGGCGTGCGGCATCGTACACTTTCAGGCTCAGTTCAGGGTGGGAGGCTTTCAGGATTTTTTGGGCTTTGGCCAGGGCGCGTGCGGCTTTCGGGTGTAGGTAAGCTTCATGCAGGTCGGTGTAAAGCACCCGTCCCGTGAAGTTGTCCGCCCGTGCGTACATCAGGCTCACGCGTATCGTGCTGTCCATGCTGCGGACATCCACGAAGCCCGCCCGTTCCATGGCTTGCGCCGTCCGTCCCGGAGTTTGAGCACAGGCGGTACTTCCGGCTAAAAAGCATGCTAAAAGGATATATGGAGTGAACGTCATATTTATGGGGTTGTCATTTTGTACCGCAAAGATACGGATTATGCCTTAATCATGGGGCGAATTAACGGGGTTTTTGCTTGCTTTTTGTCAATTTTATCCTTGTCGTTTTATGGCTTTCGGAAGTTTTGTCGGCTCATGGAACGGTCTGTTTTTCACACAAACTTCATTCTTCTGCTTCTATTGCGCATTTCCGGTTTTTAATCTCAGCCGAACGGAAAATCGTTTGGCTGAAAGAGATTTATCGTTTGGCGCAGGGCGGTAGTGAGTTGTCGATATTTTGGGCCGGAAATGTCCGTCCGGCGGTGGATGGAAAGGCTTTAAGTACCTTGTAAATCTCTATTTGCCGAGAAAAGCCGGGCCTGAATGGAATGGCAGAAAGAAAGGAAAATGTTTGCAAGGATGACGCGCCCGGGAGTTTCTTCCGCATGGTGCGGGGAGGCGGGAAACGAAATGGCAGCCGAACGGGGAAACGGCTTTCTTTCCGGATTTCCCTGACGGCGCGAGAATCGCTTGAAATCTTCCACGGCGGATTTTCCCCGGAATACGCGCCGCATTTCGGATGAAAATGACAAAATGTCAAAACGGCTTTGGGATTGCCAAAGGAGGTCTTTCCGGTTACAAGGGAGCACTGCGGACGGGAGTCAAGAGGGGCTTATATACCTAAGAAAAAGGATTTTGTCTGTCATACCGAGAATATCTTGAAGATTTATTTGTTTCTTTCAACCTTCTTTAGTATTTTTGCCCTTGTACTCCTGCGTTCCTATTTTTCATGGCGAGGACGGACGGGTTCAGTGCCGTGATAAGGATGGGAAAAGCTTACGCCGGGCCTGAAGGAAAGAGGTTGTGCTCGGAACCGACGGCGGGTCTTGGGCGAGCCGGAGCACTATATATTGGGAAAAGGCGTTTACATGCGTCTTGTCTTGGGCTTATCAGAATCTCGCAAGTTCACAGTTTGGTCAAGATAAGGCAACAGTAGATGTCCTCGGGATGTGTTTTATACGCATCCCCTTATATTTGGTATATTCACCTTATTATTATATAAGGGTGTATGTGCCGGGTATGGGGGAATTGTATACATATCGGCGTGGGCTTCTGCGTTGCTCGTTCTACCAAACTGGGCAATGCGAGAGCCTTGATAAGCGGGATGAGTAACGGGTACAGACTCTCACGCTTTTTTTCGTATATAATGATGTACTAACTGGATTGATTTGCGGGGAGAGTCGGCAGATATGGCGAAAAGAAATGCTTTTGTCGCCTGAAACGGTCGGTGCGGCAAATGGCAGGTAGATTAAGAAAATGTCACAACAAAGTTTAAAAAGGAAGTGGGCACTTTGCTTGTTGCTTTGCTGGGGGATAGTGGCAGCCTATGCCCAAAAAGACTTGGAACGCTTGCATAAGTTCACTATCACGGAATTTTATGAAGACCAGCAAGCCACTACGGCCACGTCCGAAGAATACAAGGATGTGGACGGCAGCGGTTCGCTCATGGCCATCATCAAGTTCATGTCGGCCGACCCCACGGTGAAAATCGACAATATGGAGGCTTTCATGTTCAATTTCGGGAATATGAACCATAAAACCGTGCTGCATGGCGATGAACTGTGGATTTACGTACAGAAAAACGCGCGCACGGTGACTATCAGCCGTGAGGGCTATGCCCCTATCAAGAAGTATGATTTGAGGACCACCATCAAGGAAGGGGCGACGTATGTCATGAAGATCACGTTCGACAAAGTGACGTGGAACGTGGAACGTTCCCTGAACAAACAGTTCCTGCAATTACAACTGGAGCCGGGGCTATCTAACGCGGTGGTCACGCTGACACGCGAGGGGGAACGTGAACCTATGGAGACTTCCACTACGGATGCGACGGGCAGCGTGGCGTGGAATCTTGAATTCGGTACGTATTTCTATGGTATCAAGGTGCCCAATTATGTGGAGGCATCGGGGCGGGTGAAGCTCACGACCTCGGACAGCACCTATGTGGAAAAAGTGAAATTGACCCCTAATTTCGGTTATCTTGAAATCCAGGATCCCGGCAACGCTTCGGGGGCTAAAGTCTTTGTCAACAATAAGGAAGTGGGTTCCGTGCCTTACAAAAGCGATGTCAAATGGGATTGCGGCACATACCAACTGCTTTTGGTGAAGGACCTTTATAAGAGTCATACGGAGGAGTTTACCATCAAACAAGGCGAAACCACGGTCATCAAGCCGGTGTTGGAGTCCAATTTCGCAGAAACGACACTGACGGTGGAAGGTGGAGCGGACATCTATATCGACGGGATACGCAAAGGAGCAGGCCGTTGGGCCGGTCCTTTGAAGGCGGGTACTTATCTGGTGGAATGCCGCAAGGCCAACCATCGTAAGACGCAAAAGGAAATCCACGTGGAGGTAGATGTGGCCAGCACCATTACACTCGACCCTCCTATACCCATTACGGGCTTCCTTTCGGTGAATTCCACTCCTGTGGGCGCACAAATCAAGATTGACGGGAAAGATTACGGGGTGACTCCGAAAATCATCCAAGACTTGCTTATCGGTCAACATAAAGTAGAGGTGTCCATGGCAAACCGGAAACCGGAGGTGCGTGAGGTGAATATCATGGAGGGCAAGGAAGAGCAACTGAATGTGGAATTAAGCTCCACGGCCCTGATTTCATTTTCCAGTACGCCGAGAGGGGCTTCTGTACTGATAGACGGCACGCTCGAAGGCACTACTCCGTTCACGAAGGAGATGGCTTCGGGTAATTATGACATTCAGGGGCGGGCTTACGGTTACCGTCCTTTCCGCCGTAAGATGTACATCGACGTGGCTAAACCTGAGGTGCATTTCAAGATGTCGCGCCAACTGATGAAGCGAAGTGCGTTCTATTTCGGTGCGGACGGGCAGTTCGGTGCGCTCGCGGCTGTGGGCGGCACGATGGGGTTCTATGCCGGTAACGTGAATGTGGAAGCTTTCTACATGAAAGGTTTCGGCAAGGAGACCGTATTCTGGAACTCTACGGGCGAGAACGAACAGGCAGCCCCTTGGACGGAAGAGGAACTCAAACTGAAGTTCATCGTGGGCGGAAAGGCCGGTTACGGTTTCATCCTGGGTACGCGGTTCCGCATGACCCCTCAAGTGGGTTGCAGTTATGTGGGAGTGGAAGGAAATAACGGGACTTCTCTGTATGCGCTTTCGGGTACGGCAGGGTTGCGCCTTGAAGCGGCCTGTACGTCACACATCGGCATCAGCCTGACGCCGGAATACGCCTTCAAGCTTGCCGAAGCCGACGGTTATAAACTGTTGTCGTCCGTAGTACCAGCCATGAAGGACTGGAGCGAGGGATTCAATTGCAAGATCGGGGTCTATTTCTTCTTTTAATGACTTGAAAACGCACAGATGGTTATGAAACGAAAAAGAATAGTGAAATGTTTGTCGGGATGTCTGGCTCTGTTGGGGCTGACGGTGTCCTGCAATGACGAACTTTACATGGGAGGCGTGGGAGTCGTGCCTGCCACGAAGGCTTATTACTTATATACGAATATGTTAGGCTTCAACCTGCCCGATACCGTGGTGAATCCCTCCACGTTCAACGTGGAATGCCAAAACGTGCCGTGGCGGTTGGATGTGGCCGACGAATGGCTTAAAGTTACGCCGGCCGAAGGCAACGGGGAAGAAGATACGACCCTCGTCAGCGTGGGGGCGGACATCAATCCCTCTACGTATTACCGCATGTCGGTGTTCAGCCTGGAGGCGGCCATGGACACGTCGGTTTATAAATACAGTCAGCAAATCTGGGCGGCGCAACAGGGTAATACGGGCACGTCGTTGACCGTGTCTTGCGAGGTTCCGCTACGGCTTCGTGCATCCGCTTCGTCGGAGACCTTCACAGTGGATACGAACGCGCCCAAGTTCGGCCTGCGGACCGATGCTGATTGGCTTCAGGCTACGGCCTCCGGCAATGAAATCATGGTGACGGCCAGCGAGAACAAAACGGAAGACGTGCGCGTGGGTTATATCTATTTTGATACTTACGGGCAAGAGTGGCAAAACTCTTCCGAGACGATTTTCACCTATTATTTGGAAGTCCGTCAGGAGTCTCCTGAATATTCCTTGTCCGAAAGTAGTCTGGCCTTCCGCAATACGGCGGGCACGAAAACGGTAACGTTGTATTGCGACTTGGGATGGACGGCCTCTACTACTGATTCTTGGATTCAGGTCAGTCCTTCCTCCGGCTCGGCGGGTACGGTGGAACTGTCGGTGAGCGTGACGGAGAACGGTGGAGTAGAGGAGCGCTCCGGAGCCGTCAACCTCCATGTGGACGGTGATTTCCTGATAGAGATTCCGGTGAAGCAGTCGGGCTTGTATATGGACATGACGGAAAGCCGGTTTGATTTTGAATCGGGTGCAGCTTCGCGGACTGTGTCGATGTCCACCAACCTGTCGTTCTGGAACGTGTTGGAGAAACCGTCTTGGGTAAGCGTGTCGCCGGAGAGCGGTGAGGCCGGGGAGCATACTCTTACGATAAATGTCGAAGACAATCCGAATACCACGAAAAGAGAAGGACGTGTGGTTGTGGGTAACCAAGGGCTTTCTTTGGCCGATACCCTTTGGTTGACACAAGAAGGCAAATGGTTCGGTTCTCTTGAAACGGTATTGCAGTTTGAAAACGTGGCCTCGTCGAACACGCTCGACATCTCGACCGATGGTGACTGGACGGTTACGACTTCCGACAGTTGGATAGCCGTCAATCCGTCATCCGGGCATGGCAAGGCGCAAGTGACCGTGAGCGTGCAGGCCAACGAGGGCGACAACGACCGTACGGGCTTGTTGGCCGTGGCGGTGGGCGGCACCGTGCAATATGTAAACGTGGTGCAGAAAGGACGTTATTCACCATCGACCGGGGCTCATCGGCTTCTTTGCCCTCGAAGGGTGGAACCATAGAATTGGGAATTGCCACCAACCAGACATGGACTGCCGTCGTGAAGAACCAGTCTTCATGGTTGGCACTTTCCGCCACGCAAGGGCAGGGCGACGCCAAGCTGGTGATTTCTGCTCAAGATAACCCCAGTCTGGAAAGCCGGACGGATACCATCGTATTCACACCCGCCAACAAACAAGGGGTGAAGTTGGCTGTCACGCAGGCCGGTCGTTACCTGAAGACAGACGCACAGACCGTGTCGTTCTTCTATAAGGGAGGAACATCCGCTCCTGTGACGGTGTCTACCGACGGGACGTTCCGTGTGGAAAAATCTTCCGGTGCCGATTGGTTGGTTGTGGCGACGAATAATAACCTGCTCATGTTTACTGCCGAACCGTATAGCGGCAACGACAAGCGTACGGCTACTGTGTCGGTTTATCTGACCGGTTTGTCCGGCGAGGCATCCGAGGCCAAGATGGTAGACATCGTGGTGACGCAATATTCCAAGAACACCCAGTTCGTACGGGACGACTACGGCGAGGATGTCCGTCTGGATGTGGCGTACAAGGACGGTGCCGTCATCGTTCGTTCGGACTATGGCGAGGATAAGGACTTGTCGCCTGCGCCCGGCACATCGGGGGAGATCGGCCGTGAAGACTACGGCGCAGACCAGAATCTGGAACAATAAGCCGCAAGGCATAAAATAAGAATCAAGAACGAAAAAACAGAAGATAAAATGAAAACAATGAGAAAAAGGATGAGCCAACTCTTTGGGCTTGTGGCCGATAGGAACGGCCTTGATGGCAGGGGTATCGTGCAGCAACGACACCGAGGAACTCATGGGGCAGCCTGGAGTGACGGAAGAGACGGAACATACGGCGGTCATGCACCTGACGGGCGGCTTGCAGTCCTACACTCCGAAGCGTGAGACTTCAGCGGAATGGAACGAGGGAGATGTCATTTACCTGCGTTTTTATCAGGCGGACGAAAAAACGGTAGTGTGTGGAAAGGCGGTTTACAATGCCTCGTCGTCGCTGTGGAACATCAGTTACTACGGTAACTTGTCTACTGGCAGCACTTTGAAATGTGAGGCTTTTTACTTTGTCAATGCCACGGCTACGGACAACTATCATGTGACCATGACTCCGATGAGCTGTGCTTATGTGGATGAGGCTGCGACTTATATCGTGGATGACAGTGAACTGTTCGTAAGTGCGGTTTTGGCTCCTAAGACAGCCCGTATGCACATCAAAGGGGAGAAGGATAAGACGGTCACGGTTTCAGGGGTGGTGTACAACACGTCGTTCAGCCTGACGGACAATGTGTTTACGACATCTACGGAAGAGGTAAGCACGCAGTTTGAGGCCGATGGCTATACACCCTATATATATTGTTCGTTGGGTGAGACCAACGTAATTACACTGGATGACCTTTATTATAAGTATACCAAGACTTTCGATCCGGCCAAGTTTGCGGCCGGCGAGAGCGGTTACATGGTGATGCCGTCCCAAGTGGAGAACAAGGGATGGACCTCTGTTTATTATTATCCCGAAGAGGCCGTGGATTTGGGGCTTAGCGTGCGTTGGGCTTCTATGAACGTGGGGGCTTCGGATCAGTATGACGATGGAATCTACACTTCGTGGGGGGATGCCTATGGCACGAACACGTCTACCAGCAGCAGTTATAATAAAGACGTACATGAAATAGCTGGGAATCCGGCTTACGATATCTCAACGAATCTTTGGAACGAGCGTTGGCAGATACCGACAAGAGAGCAATGGGAGGAATTGGTAGAAAAATGTATTTGGACATATGCTTATGATTCAGAAAGGCAGATTTACGGATATACGATAAAGTCAGAGAACGGGAATTCCATTTATCTGCCCATGTATAGGTATGTGACAGGTACGAATGTCCCGACGGGTGAATCGACTTCTAACGGTTACTATTGGTCGGCTACGGAGAGCAGTGGAACTTCTGCTTACTACTTGAGCTTGGGTACAGGAAATAGTTTTTCTGCCAATTTGACGCAGAGTAAGTATTACCGGATGCCAGTCCGTCCGGTTCTTGTAAAATAATGTGACTCCATGAAACGACGAATAATAATCTTGTGGTTGTTCCTATTGGGGCTTGTTCCTGCCCTGGAAGCCCAAAACTGGGATTATATCCGTACGTCCGGTGAATATTATTACGGTTCCGGTACGGGGAAGACGGAAGCTGAGGCAGACAAGGCGGCACTGAATGACTTGGTGCAAATGATTGCCACGCATGTGTCGAGTGACTTCCAGATGCAGACCGACGAGACCCAAGCCAACGGAAATATCGACCATAAGACCTATGTGAGAAATTGCGTGAGCACTTATTCCTCCTCTGCCTTGACCAATGTGGAGAAATGGACGGAGGGGAAAGAACCGGAAATTACTGTGCGGCGTTATATGCTGCGTTCGGAGTTAGACAAAATCTACGAAAAGCGTAAAGAGAAAATACGCGACATGGTGGCCATTGCCGACGGGGCATTGGAGAAAGCCAAAGTGGATATGGCCCTGCAATACTATTACTGGGCTTACTCCTTGGCACGTTCCCTGCAACATCCCACGGAAGCGAAGGATGAGGCCGGGCATAGCTTGGTGACGCTGCTTCCGGTGAAGATACGTGGAATATTGGAAGACATCAGTGTGGCTTTCGATAAGCGCGAAGGAGATTGTGTGGATTTAATCTTCAATTACAAAGGCCGTCCTGTGTCGGGGTTGGATTTCCTTTATTCCGACGGGCGTGAAGAGTGCGACGGGGCTGCGAAAGACGGGCGTGGCATGTTGGAAATGGCACCGGGTTATGAGACGGAGTTCTATCATCTTGACATTGAATATGAGTATAAGAATCTGGCACGTGGGGACGATGAGTTGCAAGCCGTGTTGGACGTCGTGGCGAAGGCAGCTTTTCCGGAGTCCTCGGTAAGCGTGAAAGGCCGTGCGGCGCAAGACGGCACTTCGGTTGCGGCTTCCCAGCCTGCGGCACGGTTGGCTACTGCAAGTGTGGCCGCTACGGATGCCCCGGCGGCAGGTCCTTCCCCGTCGCAGACGGTGGACGACGATGCCTTGTATTGTGAAGCGATGGAAAAGGTGTTGGCAGCCATCAAGTCTCGTAACTACGTAAAGGCCAGTTCATGTTTCACTCTTGAAGGTTCTGGACGTATACAACAAACTGATTTCTTACGGTACGGGACGTGTGGTGGGGCAACCTGATATGGTGTATTACCGCAGCAGTAACGGGCAGGTGGTGGCACGTGGGCTACAGATGTCGTTTTCGTTCATGAACGGCAAACGGAAAAAAACGTTTGTGGAAGACGTGGTATTCACATTCAATTCGGACAAGAAAATCTCCAATGTGGCTTTCGGATTAGGGAAAGTGGCAGAGTCGGATATCCTGAACCGTTATGCACCCGGATGGAAAGACGAAACCCGCGAATTGATCATGGAGTTTCTGGAGAACTACAAGACGGCTTATTGCTTGAAACGTCTGGATTATATCCGTGACATCTTTGCCGACGATGCCGTGATTATCGTGGGCAACATCGTGAAACGTAATCTTGCCAAGGTTCCGGAAGACCGTGCCATTTCGCTTGAAGGGCAGGACATCATCAAATATAACCGTTATGACAAGGAGGCCTATCTGGCCAACCTGGCCCGTACGTTCAAATTGAACGAATTCATCAACCTGCGTTTTACGAACAATGACGTGCAGTGGTTGGAGAAATATGAAGATGCGGAAATCTACGGTATACAGATAGGGCAGGAATACACCTCTTCCCGTTACGCGGACAAAGGTTACCTCTTCCTGTTGGTGGATATGACCGACCATAATGCACCGCAAATCAAGGTGCGTACGTGGCAGCCTAACGAGGTCTCGATGTCGAAGATATTCAGCGCAGGTGATTTTTATAACGACTAACACTATTCATTTTAAAAACATGGTATTATGAAAAAGATTTTTGTATTATTGGCCGTGGCGTTCATGGCCGCATCGGCAGGTTACGCACAAAGTGCGATAGAATTGGCCAAACAACAACGTGAGTTGGACAAGGTGAATATGGACATGTTGAATGCCAAACCGTCTAAAACTGCGAAGAAACAGGAGAAGCAATATAAGAAAGACGGATGGGTGGTACCCGCCGGTAGTTTGTCCATGGCCAGCCAGTTTACCCGGGCGCAACTCATGCGGCAGGAACTGATGGCAAACGATGCGGGTGAACCTACGTCCCGCTACATACTCCATGAGGCAACGGTGACTTCCGGTTCGGAATCTGTCGGCTACTCGTCTGCACGTGCACAGTGTCAGGCCGAGATAGCCAGTATGTTGGAAACGAAGATAGCTGCGGCTATGAAGCGTAAGCAGGACAATGCCGAGAATTCGGCCATTGATGCCACCACAGTGGGCAAATTCCATGAGCGTAGCAAGGCGATAACAGAGGCCACGTTGTCGATGATGACTCCTGTGGTACATATTTATCGTGTATTGCCGAACAACAATTACCAGGTGCAGGTAACTGTGGCTTATGACAAGAAAGTCATGAAAAAGCAAATGAAACGACAGTTGGCAGAGGAACTTGAAGCGGAAGGTGACGGCTTGGACAACGAGTTGGACGGTATCGTGGACGAGGTGCTGAGCGAAAGTTATGAATAAAAAGGCAGGGTATGAAAAGGGCACTGATTGCAATGGGTATGGCATTGTGCTTTTTCGGACAGGTACAGGCTCAGAATGATGACTTCGGGGATGACTTCAAGGAAGATTTTGAATCTTTCCGGCGGGCTATCCATAAGGATTCAATAACTTCCGGAAGAAGATTAACAAAGAGTATGCCGAGTTTTTGAAGAATCCGTGGGAAGAGTTTACAGAGAAGAAACCTCTCGTCATTCCCAAAGAAGACGATGTGCCTCCGGTGATTTACCCTGAAGAGGAGAGGGATAAGCCTTTCCCCGCCCCGGAGCCATTGCCTTATGATGTGGTCATTCCAGTTCCCAAGCCTGCTCCACAACCCAAACCCGTGGAACCCATAAAGGAAAATCCGGAACCGATGCCGAAAGTGGATTTCTTGTGGTTTGGCACTAAGTTAAGCGTACGGTTCGATACCTCATCGGCTTTGCAGATGACAGGCGCAAGAGAAGATGTGGTTTCTGCTGCGTGGTTGGAACTGTCAGGGCAGCAGTACACCAATCTTGTTTATGATTGTCTACAGTTGCGTACGGAGTATAAGATGGGCGATTGGGCTTACCTTGAGATGTTGCAGGCTGTGGCCGAAAAACTCTTTGGAGAGGGTACGAACGAATCCGTTTTGCTTATGGCTTACTTGTATTGCCAATCCGGCTACAAGATGAGGTTGGCGCGCGATGATTCCGGCATTTTGCATATGCTTTTCGCATCTCGCCACATCATTTACGACATACCGCATTATAACGTGGGAGGTGAGAGGTTCTATCCTTATGGGGAGTGCCCTTCGAGCATATATATCAGTGACAATGCATTTCAGGGGGAACAGAGCTTGTCCCTTTGGTTCGCTGCATCTCCAAGGTTGGCTGTGTCTGCCACATCATCACGGACGCGTCAATCCGAGCGTTATCCGGAGGTAAAGGTAAACCTGTCCTCGAATAAGAATCTGATGGACTTCTATTCCTCTTATCCCACTTCGATGGTGGCGAAAATTTTTTAAGCCGCTGGGCTATGTATGCCAATACGCCGATGAGTGAGGATGTGAAGCGTCAGATATATCCGGACTTGAAAGCTGCCATAAACGGATGTGACCAGTTGACGGCTGTGAATAAGTTGCTGAATTTCGTGCAGACGGGCTTCGAGTACGAGTATGACGACAAGGTATGGGGAGACGACCGGGCTTTCTTTGCAGAGGAATCCCTTTACTATCCATATTGTGACTGTGAGGACCGTAGTATCCTTTTTACCCGTCTGGTACGCGATTTATTAGGGCTTCGTTGTATCCTGATTTATTATCCGGGACACCTGGCTTCGGCTGTAGAGTTCTCGCAGTCTGATGCCGTGGCGGGCGATTATATCTCGTTGGAAGGACGTAAGTTCGTGATAGCCGATGGTACTTTTATCGGTGCACCGGTGGGCAAGACGATGTATGGTATGGATAACCAGGCAGCCAAGGTAATTTTGTTAGAATAACAGTAGGGCTCTTTTATATATGTGGCAAAGAGGCAGTTCCTTTTGTAATAGGGGACTGCCTCTTTTAAGTGGAATTTTTATAACTGCGCGAGGATGTCTTCGGCAATCTGTTCCGCCGTCAGGTGATTGTCGCGGAGGAACACCGTCACGTCGAAGCGGTCTACGAACTCCTTGCGGGCACCGAAGTTGAGTACTTTTATGGGGCTTGTGCCGTAGTAGCGGGCGATTTTCTCACCGAATCCGCCGTCCAGTATGCCGTCTTCCAACGTGGCCACGAGGGCGTGGTCGGTTTTCAGTGTGTCTAATAAGGTGTCGTCCGTTCCGGTGATATAACGCGGGTTGACGAGAGTGGCTTCTATACCGGCCTTTTCTTTCAGGATATGTGCGACGGATTCGCCTAACGGGAAGAAGGAACCCAAAGCGAGCAGGGCTACTTTTGTTCCCTTCTTTACCATTTCATAGCGGTTCAATTCGCTGTAATCCGTGGCTATTTCCCGGTCAGCATGCGTCAGTCCGAGTGCCGGTACGCGGATGGCTACGGGGTGGCTGTCTTGCCGCAGGCTCCATTCCAACATGGCGAAGTATTCTTCCTTGCAGGTCGGGGCAAGATAGACCATGTTGGGGATGTGGCTGATGAGCGGGATGTCGAAAAAACAGAGGTGCGTCACGTCGTTCATGGTCGAGAGCGAACCCCAGAAGACGAGTAGCGTGGCCGGGTTGTTGTTGATGCAGAGGTCTTGCGAAAGTTGGTCGTAAGCCCGTTGGATGAACGAACTGCATACGCCGAATACCGGTTTGCCGCCAGCCTTAGCGATGCCGGAAGCCAAAGCGACGGCGTGCTCCTCGGCGATACCCACGTCCACGAACTGCCGTCCGGCTGCCAACCGTCTGTCTTTGGTGAATCCCATGATGGTGGGTGTTCCTGCCGTGATGCCTACCACGCGGCGGTCTTCTTTCATCTTCTCCAACAGGTAGTCGGCAGTTAGCGTGCCGTAGTCTTCTCCGTCGTAGGACTTGTGTTTGGGTTCGCCGGTCGCGATGTCGAACGGAGCGCAGTAGTGCCATGGCTCCTTGTGTTCTTCGGCCGGGCGGTATCCCTTGCCTTTCAGGGTGTTGATGTGTACCACGACGGGGGTGGTCGATGTCTTTCACCTTTTGGAATGCCGAGATGAGGCTTCTGATGTCGTTGCCTTGGTCTACGTACAGGTAATCCAGTCCCATGGCCTTGAAGAAGTTGCAAGGGCATGTGCCTTGGCTTTCACGCAGCTCCTGCAGGTTGCGGTACAGGCCTCCGTGGTTTTCGGCGATGGACATCTGGTTGTCGTTGACCACGATGATGAAGTTCGTGTCCAATTCTCCTGCGTAGTCCAATCCCTCGAAAGCTTCGCCGCCGCTCAGCGAACCGTCTCCGATGACAGCAATGACATTGCCTTTTTCGCCTTTCAGGTCACGGCCTTTGGCCAGTCCTCCGGCCAGGCTGACCGAGGTGGAGGTATGGCCGATGACGAAATGGTCGTGTGCGCTTTCCGACGGCTCGGAGTAGCCCGACACGTCGTCGTATTTTTCCGGATCGAGATAAGCCTCTTTCCGTCCGGTCAGCATCTTGTGGGGATAGCTTTGGTGGGACACGTCGAAGACAATCTTGTCTTCCGGCGAGTTGAACACGTAATGCAGGGCGATGGTGGCTTCCACCATGCCGAAGTTCGGACCGAAATGGCCGCCGTGGTTGCTCAGGCGGTGCAACAATGCTTCGCGCATTTCTCCGCCCAGCAGGTTGAGTTCCTCCAGAGACAATTTCTTCACGTCTTCCGGAGAGTTGATGTTTTCTAATACCATAAACAGATAAATTTGTCGTTTTGAAATGATGGTGCAAAGATACGCGGTTTTACCCGAAGGCCTGCTATCCGGATTACAGGTTTTTTTACCTGGATTACGGATAGTGGCCTTCTTCTGTCTGTAGGTTGGAATATCCGGCTTATGGTATTACGATATTGAAGTTCGGATGGGCAGTTTCTACGCATGATGTCAGTATGTCGATAATTTCTTTGCACCCGTTTGCCGAAGCTTTCTGGTCTTGGCATAACTCTTTCAGGTTAGTGGTGCCGAAGAACAGGCTGACGAAATCCTTTTTTGAGAGAGTCAGGTCAAGTGGGGCATCTTCCTCGTGACGGTTTAGCCTATGGTTTAGTACGCTGTTTTTCAGGATGAGTGAGGCATCTTCTCCTGTGTCGTTGAAATGCAAGTTCAAGATAACTTCTTTCCCTTCAGCTTTATTCTTGTTGATTTGTATGGCACAAAAGTCGAACAGCGTCTCAGTATCCATTTGCGAGATGGTCTGATAGTTGGTCAGTACCGGGGTGTAAGGCTTTTCATTGCGGGTCAAGTCTTTGGCTCCGGTCAGGTAGAAGTTGCGCCACGGTCCACTTTCAGCCTGATAGCCCAACTGCGTATAAGTGTCGGCCAAAAGCTCCTGGCTGCCCGGTTTTCCGGTTCAGCAAAAACAAGGTGGTCTAAGAGAGTGGCTACCCATCGGTATTCTCCTGCCCGGTATCCTTTTTCCGCTATTTCCATCACATGTGCAGCTCCTCCCAATGCTTCTACATACTTCTTTCCCAGTTCGGTGGGAGGCAGTGGGTTCAAGTGAGCCGGGTTGCCGTCGAACCATCCGAAATACATTTGGTATTGCGATTTTACGTTGTGGCTCACCGTGCCGTAGTAGCCCCGGCAGTGGAACAGGCTGTCCAAAGAGGTTGGGAGCTTCACGGCCTCGGCTATTTCTTCGGGCGTGTATCCTTGGTTGGCCAGATGCAGGGTCTGGTCGTGCAGGTAACGGTATAAGTCCCTTTGGGCTTCGAGATAAGGCAGGATGCGCTTATTGCCCCACATGGGCCAATGATGGCTGGAGAATACAACGTCGGTGTGTGCCCCATAGCGGGTAATCACTTGGTCGATGTATTTACTCCACAAAAGGCCGTTCCGTACTTTGGCCCCCTCGTAGGGTTAACAAGTTGTGCATGGTGTGGGTCATGTCTTCTGCCGTGCAGAAGGCTTTCAGTTGAGGAAAGTAAATCATGATTTCTACAGGGGCTTCTGATTCAGGTGCAGAAACAAACTCCATTTGTAGTCCGTCGATGGTACGCGTTTCTCCTGTTTGCGAAATTTCATCTGTAGGGTGAGGAAGGGTTTTCTTCCCTTTTGCCAAGGTCTGTCCCAGTCCCGTACCGATAAAGCCTTGCGCATCGGGTGTCAATTGCAAGCCGTACATATAGGGTGGCTCTTCTTGCCATGGCCGGGCCTGCCATGATATTTTCGTTTTGTGCGGCTTTCAGGAAACCTTTGGGTGCGATGATCTCAAAATCTTTATTGGGTGCGCCCTGGCGGATGGCCTGTAATCCTCCATAATGGTCGCTGTGGGGGTGGGTGAGGATAACGGCGCGTATAGGAAAGTTGCCCACATGTTTCTTGATAAGGTCATATCCTGCCTTGGCAGACTCTTCTACTGTTAAAACATCGATGACAATCCAACCGCTGTCGGTGCGTACGAATGACATGTTAGCCAGATCGAAACCTCTGATTTGGTAAACCTTGCCGGGTATGACTTCAAACAGGCCGTGGATACTATTGAGTTGTGATTGCCGCCATAAACTTGGGTTGGCTGTGGCGGGACTGTCGTTCTGGAGGAACTCCCAATCCTTGAGGGGATATGATGTCTTACCGTTTGCCATGAAGATATTGGGTGTGTCGCTGGTGACAATGAACCCGCGTCGTGCATCTTCGAAATCCTGCCGGTTGGCAAAATTCAAGGTTTCCTGTACCGTTTGGTTAGCTTTGGCTGTGTAGGGAGTGGCTGCTGTCTGGGCAAAAAGAGAGACAGGCATGCACATGAGGCTCCATGTAAAATTGAAAAAATGTTTTCTCATTGTCTGGTTCTTTAAATAAAGTACAAAGAAAGATAAACTTGTGGCGGATGGCAATGTCTATTTCGGCCTTTTATTTGTATTTTTGTACGATTCCTAAAAGGAATAGGCCTATAAAAGGTTTTATACATGGCTTTTTGTATGAATAGAGGTGATTATACTTATGAGAAGGTTTTGGAGGGTTTCGGAAAGGAGAAGGCTCCTTTTATCATTTGGCGCGAGGAAGATTTGTTCGTTTTGCGCCCCTATCCAGTGAAGACGAAGTTTTGGGGCTTTTTCTTTTGTGTAGAAGGGCATATGGAAATTGAAATCAATTTGCGTCACCGCCTCTTCGATGCCGGGAAGATTCTTTGCTTGGCAGCGAATTATGCCGTACGGATTGTGTCGAGAAGCGAAGATTTCCGTTGTACGGGTATCTTGTTTTCGGAAGAATACTGGAAGAAAGCAGTGCTTCGCGATTATTTTTTGGGGCGGCTATCCGTACGGAGTGCTATCGTACCCATGGGAGATAAGATACAGGAAGCTTTTTCTTGTGTGCGTCGTTTGCTCCAGATTTACATGTCACTGCCCGAAGGAAACGGAAAAGAAGAAGGTGTGCGCCATTTGGTGGTCAGTGTTTTATATTTGATAGAAGAGGCATGTAGGGAATATAAAGAGACCGAAAATCCGGTCTCGCGTAACGAGCAGTTGATGTGGAGGTTTCTTGAACTGGTCTACAAGGAATATAAGTGTCACCGCCGTGTGGCTTATTATGCCGGCAGATTGTCGGTCACGCCGCGTTATCTGACCACAGTCTTGCGGCAGGTCGGTGGTCGTACGGCTTCACGTTGGATTGAAGAGTACGTGGTTCTTGAGGCTCAGGTTTTGTTGCGCAACTCAACCATGACAATAAAGGATATTGCTTACGGACTGCATTTTAACGATCCGTCTATTTTTTCCAAATACTTTACCCGCGTGGCCGGGATGTCTCCCGAGGCCTATCGGGCTTCATGAGGATGCCTTTGGCAAGACTGATTGTTGGTGCGTCGCTTGAGATAATGGCGTGCCGGAATCATCGTGCCGTTTACATTTCTGATGCCCGTATTCCGTCTGTAGGCGTTGGTTTTAGGGAGAGCGGCAGCTTGGTGGTACGTGGTTTTTCTGTTACGCGGATTACGGAATGGAAATCCTAAAAAAACAAAACGTGCCGGCTTTTCCCGATGCATGGCTTTGCCGGGCATCGGGATATGTGTAATTTTATGCCGGTTAATTTAGATAATTCCATGATGAAACACATGAAACAGAAACTTATTGCATTGTTGTGGGTTACGTTTGCCGTGGTCGGTACTTGGGCAAGCGATTCCGTGGTTTGGCACCATCCCGTGGTGGGCTATACCCATTCTATTGTAGAGGTAACCAAGGTGGTGCTCCATGCGGACCGCACGGAAGTGTCGTGCCATGTACATTACCCTTCAGGTATTGGATTCAAATCCTGCGCACGACGGAATTGCAAGCGGATGGCCGGAACTTTCCCGTGAGGGATGCCTCGGGCATTCCCCTTGGGGAACGGTACACGATGCCTGAGAGCGATGAAGTGGACTTTACGTTGACATTCGATGCCGTACCGCTTGGGACGGTAAAGATGAATCTGGTAGAACCGGGAGGATGGACGGTTTACAATATCCGTCCGGAGGATTATCGGCCCGAAGGGATGGAGGATACCTATTGGCGCGATGTGCGTACGGGAGATTGGTTTGTCGGCTTTTCCGGCGACGGCGTGATATACGACGGTAAGGTTTGGAGTGTTGTGAGCCGGGATGAACGAAAAGACGGGCGTGGCCAATGGGTGATTGCCTATGGCGGAGAGCAGCTCGCTGTGGAGGTGGGCAAAGAAAAACGCGGCACGCGTCGCATCACCGTGGGCAAGGAACCGGCCGTGGAGTGCAGCCTGATTACAGGGGCGGCGTTGCCTGACTATCCCGTGGAAGACCTGCGGGAGGGGTTCAAGGACAACGGTTACCGTGCGGACGACAGCGTGACCATCGTGGGTTGGATGAAGGACATGCCTGCCGAGGCGTGGGAGAAAGGGCGAAGCGTGGAAATATTACGCAACAACATCTTTACGGACAAACAGGAATCCTTTGTGGCAGCCATGGATTCGACCGGGCGTTTCTTCGTGCGTGTACCGTTGGTCAATACGTCGGAATTTTATGTCGACATAGGGCGGAAAGGCATCAACACGGTGGTGGAGCCGGGGGAGACTTATTTCCTGTTGCACGATTTCTCCACCGGTCATGTGCTTTTCATGGGAGAAGATGTCCGGTTTCAAAACGATTGCAGACGCATCCTCCTTTGTACGTGGATGGTTATCTCCGGAAAGGGCAAGGGACGGTCGATGAATTCCGGACACAGATGGAGGAAAAGTACCGGCATGCGGTAGAGGAACTGTCACGGCGCGTGGGGGAGCATCCCAACCTTTCGCGGCGTTACCGTTACTATATGGAATCTTTTGTATTGACGGGGTTGGGCTGTTCGATGATGCAGGCGCGGTTTGCGGTGCCCGATTGGCAGTTGCCCGAAGATTACGTGGACTTTGTCCGGACAAAAGTTTGGCAGCGTCCTCCCAAACCCTATACGCTTTGCCAGACTTTCAGCATATTGAAGCGGGATTATATAGACCATTTCTCAGAAGCGAAAGACAAGGCGAGGGGCAATGCAGTATTCAATGCCTTTGAACGTTTGCAGCGGCGGGGTGAAATCTCGATGACGGAGGAGGAAGCAAACACCGTGGAGGCTTATCGGTTGGCCATTAAGGAACTACAAGAAAAACTGAATGCGGAGCCGTCGGATTCGTTGCGTCAACGAATGGTGGTGGAGTTTGGGAAAAGTGATTTGGAGCAACGCTTCATATCGCTATTTAAACGTTTCGAGGATGTTTTAGGAGAGGAGGTATTGTCGGCTAACATAGATTTATGGAAGGAAGATGCTGAATCTGTCGGGTGCGATAGCACTTTGTGCCAAATTCATTTGACCCGAGAAGTTTACGGTCTGATAGATAACATACGGAAACCCTTACCGGACAGGATGATGGTAAAGGCCGAACGGGAAATCAGGCTTGAGGGCGGATGGGATATCGTCAGCAGGGAACAGGAGAAGTACGTGGCTATCCAAAACCGGGACTTGTCCGGAGTGGGCAGTCTGAAGTCGGCAGAAGACGTGAAGGACGTGACCGGCGGCGAGGCATTGTTGCGCAAGCTCACGGAGCCTTATCGCGGCAAACTCGTATTGCTCGACATTTGGGGCACTTGGTGCAGGCCGTGTAAGGAAGCCTTGTCTCATTCGCATGCACTGTTCGAGCGGATGCGTCCCTACGGCGTGGTGTTCCTTTACTTGGCCAACCGCTCTGCGGAAGATTCGTGGAAGAACGTCATCAAACAATACGACGTGCTGGGCGACAATGTGGTGCATTATAACCTGCCGGACGACCAACAACGAGCCATAGAACAATATTTGGGCGTGAACAGTTTTCCTTCCTATCGTCTTATCGGTGTAGACGGTCATGTGCTTGACGTAAATGCAGACCCTCGTAATCTGGACGCGCTGGAGGGGCTGGTAAAACGGTTGGTTCTACCCGAGCAATAATCCGGTACGGACTACCGAAGGACTGTCGTAAAAACGAACAGAAAGGAAGTGCCGGAAGAGAGGCTATCAAGCCGAGGCTTCCGGCACTTCCTTTTTGGGGAAATGATATTTCCGTGTGAGGTTATTTCTTGATGACTTTGTGTACGATGCAGTTGTCCGTCCCGTTGTGGAATTTGAAGATGTAAATTCCGGCAGGCAGGTCGGCAAAGTCGATAGTGCAGTTGCCTTCCGTCAAAGTCGTGCGACGCACACGGTTTCCGGCCAGGTTGAAGATGTCGGCTGTTTCATAGGTGTTACCTTCGATACGCAGCGAGCCGTTAGCATTGGGATAGAAGAGTGGCCCGTCTTCGTTTTTAGCTTGTCTGATGCCCGTGCCGTCCTTTATGGTGAACTGGATTCTCGGGGAAACTTCGTCATAGGAATCGTTAATGAACAGGGCGCTGAAATAGTTTCCGGGTTCGAGCGTACCAGCTTTGATGCTCACGGTTCCTTCCGTGGCTCCGTAAGTGTAATAGAAGCCGTCAAGCTCGTCCACGTTGGGGTCTTTGCCTTCTTTGTAGACACCCACCCAGTCTTTCGGTGTACCCGGACCGTCCTTGTAGTGGATGAGAATTGCTTCATCGGTGGAGAATTCCGTCTTGTCGGTAGACAGCGAAGATATGTCTTTGCCTACAGAGAAATAAACTCGTTCACGCGGTTCGAAGTACTGTCCCAAGGTGAAGTAATTCAAGAAATAATATCCTTTGGGCAGATCTTTCGCCAAAGTGAGTGTGCCTTCGGTGTTTCCGCCGAGGTAATCCCATGAATCGGATGTATCGGATGTGCCGGGAACTTCTCCCCGCTTATAGATGCCGATCCAGTCGTTCTTCAGACCCGGTGCGTTGGAGTAGGTCACCACGATGTCTTCACCTTCTTCGAATTCGCTCTTTTCCAAACTGATTTGCGGTTCGGGGCCGACATAGAACGGGATTCTTTCGCTGATTTCCGTATATCCCTCATCTTCAAATAGCACGGCATAGTATTCGTTGGTTTCGTCGATAGTGAAATTCATTGAACCGGATTGAGCCGGGGTATATTTCCATTTGTACGAAAGAACGGAATGCGGTTCTTCTCCTTTGCGGTAGATGCCGATCCATGCGTTCTGACCTTCAGGAGCATATTTGTAGTCGATGGTAATGGCTTCTCCTGGTGTTACGCTTGTGTCCGTTATGGAAATGGAAGGTTTACCTGCTATACTTCCTTCTACGGTGAACTGTCTGGTGTCCGACCATTCCGACCATTCCATATTGGTATCGCGGTATCTCATCCTTACGTAATAGGTACCGTTTATCAGTTTGTTTTTCTCAATGGTAAGTTGAGTGATGTCTATATTTTCATTGAGGTCAATGGGGATGTGTAAGGGTTTCCCCGTAGAACCGTAAAGGTCTTCGACGTCGCGTACCTTGTTGTATTCTATGGTAGAAAAGTCTTGGTTGAGTGAGAATTGGTATTGTACGCTATTTAGTTGTTCATTCGTAGTGGTTTTATATGGACTTCCTTTGAACGTATAAGGCAGGGTGATGGTCTCTTCTGTTATTTCCTTGATTTCCGGCTTTTCCGGAGCAGCTTTACCCAAAGTACGACTGAAGGAGTCAATTAGAATATTGTCCACTACCAGTTCCTTGTTACCGATGGCATAGCACTCCGCCTTCATTTCTTTTTTATCGAAATCAAACTCCAGAATCTGGTAGCCCCAATAGTCAATGGTTTTTTGTACGTCGTCGTAGTCTTGTTCGGAAGACATGCCCCACCTTTGATCCCAAGAGGCAGCACCGTTAATGATGTGGTATAGCGGATAATCGGTCAATTGTCCCCTATGGTACAAATGGTGGTGACCTCCGTAGTTCAGTACGTGCTTCGGAGTCTCGGACAGAATGGGTATGATTTCATTTCTAACCCATGCCGAGATGTCACCAACGTATTGCTCAGCTTGGATAGGCCGATGGTTTACACTGATAATGAAGTCTACAGAATCGTCTTTTTTGGCAGCATCTACAATTTTTCTCACCCATTCTTTTTGGGCGTCGCCGGTATGTTCAGTGGACAAAACAACGAAAAGGATACGGCCGGCTTGGTAAGCGTAATAGTTTTCTGTGCACTGCTGATACCTTGGTAGGTAAGGTTCTCATAGTGGTAATGTGCGGCATATCTCTGCA
>ENA-OQDM01000332-OQDM01000332.1-human-gut-metagenome-genome-assembly--contig:-NODE-332-length-29862-cov-1.903380_pt1 | contig 29862 bp, 35 predicted proteins | sample MGYA00242772_ERZ504605 | MGnify/ENA primary metagenome ERZ504605 (study PRJEB26092, sample SAMD00036348) | human gut metagenome | host: Homo sapiens | study: EMG produced TPA metagenomics assembly of... | reverse complement strand
GGATATCATTGCCATCATGGGTATGGACGAACTTTCTGAAGAAGACAAACGTACAGTAAGCCGTGCACGTAAAGTACAGAGATATCTGTCCCAGAGCTTTTCAGTAGCAGAACAGTTCACAGGTATGCCTGGTAAATATGTTCCTCTCAAAGAAACCTTAAGAGGATTCAAGATGATCCTTGATGGCGAATGTGATGATATTCCGGAGAGTTATTTCCTGTTTGCCGGTACCATTGATGAAGTATTCGAAAAAGCTAAGAAGCAGTAAAGGAGGTGTCTTATGAGTACCTTCCCTTTACGGATCGGAACACCGGATGGACTGCTTTTTGAGGGTGATGTAGAGCGCGTAGTCTGCAGAAGTGTGGGTGGAGATATCGCGATTCTTGCAAGACACTGTAATTTCTGTACTGCTCTTGGTATGGGCGAAGCAAGCGTAGTTATGGAGGATGGAACCAGACGGACAGCGGCTTGCATTGGCGGGATGCTTTCTGTGATGAATGGAACCTGCCGCCTTCTTGCAACGACCTGGGAGTGGAAAGAGGATATTGATGCAGAGCGTGCACAGAATGCGAAAAAGCGTGCCGAAGAGATGATTGCCAAAGGTGGTCTTACGGATCAGGAATACAAGATGGTATCTGCAAAATTGCAGAGAGCACTGGTACGCCTGAGTGTAAAAGAATAAGTTATTTGTGCAGGGAGAGTCAGTGGCTCTCCCTGAAATTTTGGGTAAAAGCTTAGTTTTTGAATATTTACGGATTCTCTGTAAAGTGCTATGATGTATCACAATCACAAAATGGATTTGCCGCTACAGCAGGCGGAAGAATAACAGAGAAGAGGGAGTGGGTTTTATGAAAGATACAACGTTGGAGGGAAGGGCAAAAACCAAAAACGGAGTTGCCAGGCTGGCATTCTCCGTATTGTGCATTTTGTTAGAGGTTGTGTTTATTGTTGCGTTGTTTACCAGACTGAACAGATATGCAGAAGCACTGAACCTTCTGACAAGAGTGTTGGGACTGATTGTCATTTTGAATATGTATGCATCGCCGGTCACATCGACGATCAAGATGCCCTGGATTCTTCTGATCCTCGCATTTCCGATCATGGGACTTGGACTGTATCTGCTGGTTGGTCTGAATGGAGGTACGGCAAAGATGCGAAAGCGCTATCAGAAAATTGATGAACAGCTTTTGCCTTGTCTTCCACAGAACCGTACAATTCAGAAAAAACTTGAACAGATACTTCCAAAGGCAGGAAATATATCTTCGTATATTTACAGGAATGCTTTTTATCCGGTGTATCAGAATACGGATGTGACTTATTACGATGAGGCGGCAAAGGGGCTGGAAGCACAGCTTATTGATCTGGCAAAAGCAGAGCACTTTATTTTTATGGAGTACCATGCAATCGAAGATGCCGAGGCGTGGCAACGGATTCAGCATGTGCTGGAAGAACGAGTGAAGGCTGGGGTAGAGGTCCGTGTTTTTTATGATGACATGGGCTCGATTGGCTTTATCAATACAGATTTTATCAAAAAGATGGAGCTGTCGGAATACGTTGCAGGGTCTTTAATCCATTTGTGCCAGGCTTAAATTTATTTCTGAACAACAGAGATCATCGAAAAATTACGGTGATTGACGGCAAGATTGGATTCACAGGAGGCTATAATCTTGCAAATGAATATTTTAATCTGACACATCCTTATGGACAATGGAAAGATACTGGCATTCGTCTGGAAGGTGATGCAGTACGTTCACTGACGGTGACATTCCTGGAGATGTGGAATGCTGTCAGTGATAAGGATGAAAATGACACGGATCTTGAGCAGTTTCTCCTGGAATATTCATATGAGGCACAGCAGACAGGATTTATACAGCCTTATGCAGATAGTCCACTGGATGATGAACAGGTGGGAGAAGAGGTCTACATCAGTATGGCAGATAAAGCAGAAAAATACTGCTGGTTTATGACACCATATCTGATCATTACGGATGAAATGGCACATGCACTGACACTTGCTGCGAAGCGTGGTGTTGATGTAAGGATCATCACCCCGGGAATTCCGGATAAGAAGCTGGTTTATAATGTTACCAGATCCTTTTATCATGAACTGGTCAAGGATGGCGTTCGGATTTATGAATGGACACCGGGCTTCTGTCATGCCAAGATGAGCGTTGCGGATGACTGTATGGCGACTTGTGGAACAATCAATCTGGACTATCGAAGTCTGTATCATCACTTCGAAAATGGATGCTTTATGGCAGACTGTGATGCTGTTCTGGATATTCGAAATGACCTGCATGAGACGATGAAAGAGTGCCGCGAAGTTACAGAAAAATATCGTACAGGACGCAGTGCATACCTGCGACTGGGACAGCTGTTTATGAGATTGTTTGCGGGATTGCTGTAAACAAAATTGTCTTGACAAAAGTGTGAAAATAAGTATATAATACAGAAAATTATACATTTATCAAAAGGAGCGATGTTGCTACAGCATCGCTCCTTTTTGCATTTCCGAAAAAAATGCATTTTTTTGAAGCTGTCGGGAGTACTTTAATGTATAGGAAAAGAGGAGGGAACATCGATATGGAACAGTTGAACGAAATTATTGCACAGATTGATGATTTTGTCTGGGGACCGGTTATGCTGGTCCTGTTGGTAGGAACCGGAATATTTCTTACATTTCGAACAAGATTTCTGACGTGGAGAAATCTCGGATATGCACTGAAGAGTACTCTCAGTAAAGAGGCACGCACAAAGAGTCGTGGGGAAGGGGATGTTTCTCCGTTTTCTGCACTTACAACGGCACTCGCAGCTACTATTGGAACAGGTAATATTGTTGGTGTTGCAACTGCTATGGTATCTGGTGGTCCGGGAGCTCTTGTATGGATGTGGATTTCGGCAGCGTTTGGCCTGACTTCCAAATTCAGTGAGTGCATGCTTGCAATTAAATATCGTGAGATAAATGCCAAGGGTGAGATGAGTGGCGGTCCTATGTATACGATGGAAAAAAGGTCTGAAAAATAAGACGTTTGGCGCTGTTCTGGCATGGCTTTTTGCTCTGTTTGCAGTAATTGCTTCTTTTGGAATCGGAAACATGACACAGGGAAACTCTATTGCCGGAGCTTTACATTCTACCTTTAGCGTGCCGACATGGGTAACTGGAATTGTGATCACAGTAGTTTCTTTACTGATTATTGTAGGCGGAATTAAATCCATATCAAAAGTCTCTTCGATTGTCGTTCCCGTTATGGCAATTTTTTATGTCATCTGTGGAATGATCGTAATTTTGGGAAATATTTCCAATTTGCCGTCAGGACTTGCGATGATCTTTAAAATGGCATTTTCAGTCAAAGCGGTTGGTGGTGGCCTCTGCGGTTCCATTGTTGCATCTATGATGAGTGCGATGCGATTTGGTGTTGCACGTGGTGTGTTTTCAAATGAAGCAGGTATGGGTTCTGCTGCAATCACAGCGGCAGCGGCAACTACTGATAATCCGGTACGTCAGGGTTACATAAATATGACCGGTACTTTCTGGGATACGATAGTTGTATGCACGATTACTGGCCTTGCCATTGCATCTTCAGGAGTCCTTGGAATGACCAATGAAGCCGGTGAAATGCTTACAGGTTCGGATGTTACGATTGCCGCATTTAAGACAATCCTTGGAACTTCAGGCGGATGGCTGGTAACAATCGGCATCACATTGTTTGCATTTTCCACGATTCTGGGATGGGAATATCATGGAGAAAAAGCTTTTGAATATCTTCTGGGAACACACAAATTTAACATGATCTACCGAGTTGTATTTTCGCTGGTCGCTTATTTGGGATGTACACAGACATTGAGCCTTGTATGGGATTTTTCGGATATTGCGAATGCACTTATGGCGATTCCAAACCTGATCTGTATGTTGCTTTTAAGTGGTGAGATCGCAAAAGATATTCAGGAATTTCAGTCTGAAATACATTCCTGTTAGTATTGACTCACCCGGTGTCTTTAAAGTACAATAAAACAGAATAAAACGAAAACAGAACAGACTCTGACGGCAAGGAATTCATCCGAGCGGGAATAGTTGTTGATGTGAAATTTACAGGACTTCTCTACCCTGACGGTGGAGGAGTCTTTTTGTATGTATGGGGAGGTATTTGCAAATGCTGAAAGTGGCAATTTATGGAAAGGGTGGTATCGGGAAATCGACAGTGACTTCCAATCTGGCGGCGGCTTTTGCCTCTATGGGGAAGAAAGTCATTCAGATCGGTTGTGATCCCAAGGCGGATTCTACGATCAATCTGCTTGGTGGAGAACCACTTCGCCCGGTTATGAACTATATGCGGGAAGAGGACGAGGAACCGGAGAAACTGGAAGACATTTCACGTGAAGGATTCGGAGGCGTTCTCTGTATTGAAACAGGCGGTCCGACACCGGGACTTGGGTGTGCCGGAAGAGGAATTATTGCGACATTCCAGCTTCTGGAGGATCTGCGATTATTTGAAACTTATAAACCAGATGTTGTACTTTATGATGTTTTGGGAGATGTAGTCTGTGGTGGTTTTGCAGCACCAATCCGTGAAGGCTACGCGGAAAAAGTCTTGATCGTAACATCAGGAGAGAAGATGGCACTATATGCAGCAAACAATATTTCCAGTGCTGTGAGAAACTTTGAGGACAGAAGCTATGCGCGAGTTTTTGGTATCGTTCTGAATCATCGAAATGTAGAAAATGAAACAGAAAAAGTGCAGGCATTTGCACAGAAAAGCAACATTCCGATCGTAGGAGAAATCCCCAGAAGTGACGAAATCATCCGATGGGAAGACCAGGGCAAGACCGTGATCGAGGGGGATGCAGGATCCGAGATCAGCAGACGATTTTTTTGACCTGGCAGAAATGCTTTTGAAAGCAGAGGAAGAAGAATGAGCAGAGCTTATTATTGTACAGTAGAAGAATTAAATGAGCGTGGGAAAGACAATATTCCGGATCAGTTCAGATCGAATATGCATCTGATCTACAGCTCACCGGCTACACTTGCCTTTAACTCCCCGGGAGCGGAAGGATTTGGAGTAAAAAGAGCCGGCCTTGCTGTCCCGGATTCGATCATGCTGATCGTGGCACCGGGATGCTGTGGGCGAAATACATCACTGATCAGTTCCATGCGCGAATATGACAATCGCTTTTTTTATTTGATGATGGATGAGACAGATATTGTGACTGGCCGTCATCTGAAGAAAATCCCAAAGGCAGTGGCAGAAATCTGTGAAGGTCTTGAGAAGAAGCCTTCTGTTGTGATGATCTGCATCACCTGTGTAGATGCACTTCTTGGCACAGATATGGAGCGTGTGTGCCGAAAAGCAGAAGAAAAAGCGGGGCTTCCGGTGCGGCCGTGCTACATGTATGCACTGACCAGAGAAGGACGAAAACCACCGATGGTACATGTGCGACAGTCCTTATATTCCCTGCTAGAGCCGACAAAAAAGAAGGGAAATGTCGTTAATCTTCTGGGATTTTTCTCACCGCTTGTGGATGACTGTGAGCTGTATGATCTCCTTCACAGTGCAGGAATTAAGACAATCCACGAGATATCCAGATGCAGAGATTTTGAAGAATATAAGACGATGGCGGAGGCGAATTTCAATCTGGTTTTGCATCAGGAATCACGTTATGCGGCGGAGGATTTTAATGACAGACTGAAGATTCCATTTATTGAGTTACGACGTTTATATCAGACGGATAAGATACAGAATCAGTATCAGGCACTTGCGTCTGTACTGGGCATTTCCTTCGAGCTGGACGAGTATCGAGAAGCAGCAGAACAGGGAATCGAGGATTTCCGAAAAGTCTGTCCGGATGCATCATTTGCAGTCGGGGAATGCATGAACGGGGATCCGTTTGAACTGGCGCTGGCTCTTCTGAAATATGGATTCAAAGTACCTGAGATTTATGGAACGATTACGGCAGAGAACTTTGTGTATATGAAACAGCTTGCACTCTTAAGCCCGGAAACGAGGGTGTTTTCCAATATGGAACCAACCATGATCTATTACGATCCGGCACAGAGCGGAGTGAATATCACCATAGGCAAGGATGCCCTTTATTACCATCAGGACTGTCCTGGACTGATGTGGAACCAGGACGAACAGCCGTATGGATTCGCCGGGGTGAGAAGGCTGTTTGAGGCGTTAAAGGAGGTGGCTGGATGAGAGGACTTCGGAAATACCTGACGCCGTTCGCACCAGATCAGTCAGGTGCGGTGTCAGTACTTTTTGAACTGGGAGGTATTGTGGTGATCTGCGATGCCGGAGGATGCACCGGCAATGTCTGTGGATTTGATGAGCCACGGTGGTTTGAACAGAAAAGTGCAATTTTCAGCGCCGGACTTCGAGATATGGATGCAATCCTGGGACGTGATGACCGCCTGGTGGCGAAGCTTGCTGATGTGGTGCAGAAGATAGATGCAACGTTTGTAGCAGTGATTGGAACTCCGGTTCCAGCAGTTATCGCAACAGACTATCTTGCGCTTAAACGCATGAGTGAAAAAAAGATAAAACTGCCAATCCTGACAGTAGATACAGACGGAATGGAACTCTATGACAAAGGCGAAGAGAAAGCTTTTCTGGAGCTTTTTAAGATTTTTGCGATAGAAAAATATCAGGCGGAAGAAGACAGAATTGGTATTCTGGGGATGACACCGCAGGATGTCAGTGACCTTGACGCGGCAGACAAAATACGTGATCTATATCAGCAGAAATATGGCAAACAGGCAGTCTGTTACTGCATGGGAGACGGACTGGAAGAGATAAGAGAAGCCTCCTCAGTAAGTAGAAATATCGTTGTTTCGCCGGCGGCACTAATGACAGCAAAGTATCTGGAAAAGACATTTGGGACACCGTATGAAATTCACTATCCGCTGGTGGATGAACTAATTCCAGATGTAGATTATACCGGTAAAGAAGTTCTCATTGTACACCAGCAGGTAATTGCAAATTCTATTCGAAAAGAACTGTTGAAGAAGGGTGCAAAAAGAGTTCAGATTGCAAGCTGGTTTATGATGAAAAAAGAGCTTTTGGCAGATGGTGATGTGCTTCTCCGAGATGAGGATGCTTACATAGAACTTGTGCAAAATGGAGATTTTGATATCATTTTTGCAGATGGATGTATGGAGCGGATGATACCAGAATTTAAGGGAATATTTGTAGACACACGACATTTTGCGGTGTCTGGAAAGTTGATTGGAGAATAAAAATCCTGCTGTATTTATGAAGTGATACAGTAGATTGGAGAAACTTATGAGTGAAGAGATTACCAGACAGATCCGTGTCTATGGAATCGTGCAGGGGGTAGGATTCCGGCCAACAGTCAGCCGTCATGCAGCTGCTCGTGGAATACATGGAAATGTTTGTAACAAGGGGCCTTATGTGGAAATCTATGCACAGGGACCAGAGGAAGCTGTCAGCGGATTTATTTCAGATATCGAGAATCGACCGCCGAAGCGTGCGGCAATCCTTAAAATAAATGTAGAAAATATAGAGAATTCGGAGAGATATACACAGTTTGATATCATCGAGAGCGAGAAGACAAAGGGTGAAATTTTTGTTTCTCCGGATATCGCAATCTGTGAGGAATGCAAAGAGGAAATGTTTGATCCGAAGAATCGGAGATATCTGCATCCGTTTATCAACTGCACCTGTTGCGGACCGAGACTGACGATTCTGGATTCGCTTCCTTATGATCGTGAGCGGACCAGTATGAAAGAGTTTCCGATGTGTCCGGACTGTGCGAAAGAATACAATGCTCCTGCGACCAGAAGATACGATGCACAGCCGGTATGCTGTAATGAATGTGGTCCGGAAGTGTATCTGATCGGCAGAGAAGAACGGGGCAGAGAAGCAATCACTTATGCGAGAAAAACGATTGCCGAGGGCGGAATTGTTGCAATCAAGGGAATCGGAGGATTTCATCTTTGCTGCGATGCTTCGAATGAAACAGCAGTTCGGAAACTTCGCCAGCTTAAACGTCGCCCGATGAAGCCGTTTGCAGTGATGGCAAAAAATCTCGAAGCAGTCAGAAAAGAATGTGAAGTGAGTGCAGAACAGACCAGGATCCTAGATGGACATCAGAAACCGATCCTGCTTCTGGATAAGAAAAAAGAAGCAAAAATCCTCTGTCCGTCCGTAGCACCGGGCAATCCCAAAGTTGGTGTAATGCTGCCGTATGCACCAGTACAGCTTTTGATTTTTACATATGATGACGGAATTGAAATGTCGGAATTTCTGATAATGACCAGTGGAAATACTTCTGGTGCGCCAATCTGTCGTGATGATCAGGAAGCAGAGGCAGAATTGTCCGGATTCTGCGACTGCATGCTGTCCCATGACCGCAAGATCCGTATCCGTGCGGACGATTCGGTAATGGATTTTTATGAGGACAGACCATATATGATCCGACGTTCCAGAGGGTATGCACCTCTTCCGTTTATGGTTTCCACACCATATCGAGGACAGGTGCTTGCCATTGGTGGAGAACTCAAGAATTCTTTTTGCATTGGTGTGGATAACCGATTTTATCCGTCTCCATATGTCGGAGATCTGGAAGATCTGCGAACGGTAAAAGCACTTCGGGAGACTGTAGGAAGGATGGAAACACTGCTGGAAGTAGAACCGGAGATTGTATGCTGTGATATGCATCCAAAGTACAATTCTGTGATGGTCGCGGAAGAACTGGGACTTCCGGTGGTGAAAGTGCAGCATCATTATGCACATATCCTTTCCTGCATGGCAGAAAATGACTGCGCAGAGCAGGTGATCGGTGTATCTTTTGATGGAACCGGATATGGAACTGACGGTACGATCTGGGGAGGAGAAATCCTGTTATCAGATTTAGATGGATTCACGAGAGTGGGAAGTGTGATGCCGTTTCTTCAGGTTGGTGGAGACGCTTCTTCGAAAGAAGGATGGAGAATTGCAGTTTCTCTGATCTATGGAATGACAGGTGACAGAAAAAAAGCAGCTGAAATCACAGAAAAATTAGAACTTTGTACGAAACAGGAAGCAAACGTGCAGTTTACCATGCAGATCGTAAGATCAATGCCGTGATATCAACCAGTGCAGGACGATTGTTTGACGGTGTGAGTGCGATGCTTGGAATCCGAAGGAAGTCTACATTTGAAGGTGAGGCTTCTATGGCACTGGAATTTGCAGCAGAAGAGTACCGGGAAACTATGCTTGAAAAGAGTAAACAACAAATTCAGGAAACTGAAAAATATGGTTACGATAAAGAGGATACAGATACTCTCAGTAGAAATGAAAATCTGTCAGAGACAGAAGAAATAAAGAGAATGGATGACAAGTTGATTTCTGCAGGTGATCGCTTGCTGCTCAACACAGAATCCCTGATAAAAGAAATCCTGAATCGGCAATTAAATGGAGAAGATCCGGGCAAGCTGGCATACTTTTTCCATCGGGAGCTTGCCTGCCAGATCACGGCAGCCTGTGTGAAGATCAGAGAACTGAGCGGCTGTAATAAAGCAGCCTTAAGTGGCGGGGTTTTTCAAAACAGACTGCTTCTGGAGCTGACTGATCATATGCTTCTGGAACAGGGATTTGAAGTGTTGAAACATCAGCTGCTGCCGCCAAATGATGGTGGGATTGCGCTGGGACAGGCTGTGTATGCGATGGCATATCTGGAAAAAAGCATAGAGACAAAGACTATATAAAATAATACAAGTTACATAGTAAAAGGGAGGCATTACCATGTGTGTAGGGTTATCAGCAAAAGTAGTAAAAATCAGTGAAGGAACAGCAGTTGTAGATGCTGGTGGAGCTAAGAGAGAAGTTTCCGCACAGCTTCTGGAAGACCTGGAGCCAGGCGATTATGTGATGGTTCACGCAGGCGTTGCAATTGCAAGATCACCGATGAAGATGATGACGAAACAGATCAGTTAATGGAGGAACTGCTGTAATGGGAGAAGAGAAAAAAAGAACAGCGCGGGAGATCATAGAGAACTATGATGGTGCGGCAGTCCGTATCATGGAAGTCTGTGGAACACATACACACGAGATATTTCGACTTGGCATTCGCAAACTTCTGCCACCACAGGTGGAACTGATCTCTGGTCCGGGATGCCCGGTCTGCGTAACACCAGTCGGATTTATTGATGAAGCGGTGTGGTTGGCACTGAAAAAAAATGTGACGATCTGTACCTTTGGAGATCTGGTACGAGTGCCTGGAACGGAAATGAGCCTTGCAGGAGCAAGAGAAAAAGGAGCAAAGATCAGAATCGTTTATTCTCCGGCCGATGCAGAAAAATATGCTCTTGAACATCCGGAAGAACAGGTCGTTTTTCTTTCTGTCGGTTTTGAAACAACGACACCGGCAGAGTGCCTTTCTGTAAAACAGGCGAAGAAAGATGAGCTTTCTAATTATTCTCTGTTAATGGCGAACAAAACCATGCCACAGGCATATGAAGCCTTAAAAGGAAGTGCAGATGTTTTTCTGTATCCCGGACATGTCAATGCAATCACAGGTACGGAACTCTGTGAAGATTTGACAGAGGAAGGGGTAAGTGGTGTTGTGGCCGGTTTTACAGCAAAAGAGCTTCTCACAGCACTGGCGGTTGCACTGGTGAAATTTCAGGAGGGAAAACCGTTCTTTGTAAACTGCTATCCGCGAGTTGTGAAGCCGGAAGGAAGTCGTGAGGCACAACAGCTTACCGAAGAAATGACAGAGGCGTGCGATAGTGAGTGGAGAGGTCTTGGAGTGATTCCAAAGTCAGGAGTCTGCCTCAAAAAAGAATGGAGTGCATTTGATGCAAGAAAGAAATACAACATTCCATCGATTCAGGGCAAAGCGAATCCTGCCTGTCGGTGCGGAGATGTCCTGCAGGGAAAATGTAAACCATCCGATTGCAAAGTATTTGGGAAAGTCTGTACCCCGCAACATCCGGTAGGCGCGTGTATGGTTTCGAATGAAGGCGCATGTTCGGCTTATTATGCGTATGGAGACAATCAATAAATCAACGTATTCCGAATGATTGTAAGACTCCGAGAATTACGAAGTAATGAAGCAATCTGCAGGTATGATAATATTAAGAAAAAAGAGGATGATCCTATGAGCAGTTTAAAAGATAAAACAGTAACGATGGCACACGGTGCCGGAGGTCGCCAGACCTCTGAACTGATCGACCAGATTTTTGCAGCACATTTTGCAAATCCGGATCTGACTGCAGATGATGCAGCAGTATTGACTCCGCCGGCAGGAAAAATGGCAGTATCAACAGACGGATTTATCGTTTCACCGGCATTCTTTCCGGGAGGAAATATTGGTAAACTTTCTATCTGTGGAACAGTCAATGATCTTGCCTGCATGGGTGCAAAACCACTCTATCTGACCTGTGCATTTGTTATCGAAGAGGGATTTCCGATGGAAAAACTGGAAGAAATCGTTTCTGCGATGGAAAAAACGGCGGCAGAAGCAGGTGTACATATCGTGTCCGGAGACACCAAAGTAGCCGGAAAAGGACAGGTGGATGGTGTTTTTATCACAACGACCGGAATGGGACAGATTGAAGACGGAGTAAATGTTGGCGGAACACTTGCGCAGCCGGGAGATGCGATTATTGTGACCGGAGATGTCGGAAGACATGGATGCACGATCCTTCTTGCAAGAGAAGATTTCGGAATTGAAGCAAATGTTACCAGCGACTGCGCGCCTCTCTGGAAAACAGTAGAAGCTGTTATGAACACGACTCATGATCTCCATGTAATCCGCGATGCTACAAGAGGTGGTGTCGGAACTGTTCTCTATGAAATAGCCGGACAGAGCAATGTTGGGATTCGACTTGATGCCGCCTCCGTTCCGGTAGCACCGGAAGTCAAAGGAGTCTGTGGCATGCTCGGACTCGAACCACTTTATCTGGCATGCGAAGGCCGTATGGTCATCATGGCACCAAAAGCCGAAGCTGAAAAAATCGTAGAGACTCTCCGTCAGTGTCCGTATTCGAAAGATGCGGCTATTATCGGTGAAGTGATTCAGGATCAGCCTGGTAAGGTAGTTATGACTACTGAGATCGGAACGCAGGCGCTCTTGCCGCAGCCGGGTGGAGAGTTATTGCCGCGTATATGTTAAGATATGAGTAATCATTAATTATGAGTAATCACGAATCTGCACAGAGATAGAAAAACTGGTTTGCCGTCAGTTCAATCCAGTTTTCTACTCGTGCAGAATTCTGTTGACTGGATGAATTTAATAATATATTGCTCTGTTCAGAAGAAATGTCCCATGAGGGCACTGAACAGCTATAATTATTGTATGTATAACACGGAGGACTAACATGGATACTAGAGTAGCAGTAATCTCCATCATTGTAGAGGACAACAATTCGATTGAAACTTTAAACCAGCTCCTCTATGACGCCCGTGACCATATCATCGGCCGCATGGGTATCCCATACCGTGAAAAAGGAATCAGCATCATCAGTATCGCCATTGATGCTTCACAGGATATCATCAGTGCTCTTTCCGGCAAGATTGGCCGACTGAAAGGCGTATCCACGAGACCGCTTATTCCAATGTCATCACACACATGGAGGAAAAACATGATTAAAATAGCAGTGTACGGCAAAGGTGGCATTGGCAAATCAACGACTGTATCCAATGTGGCAGCAGCACTTGCAGAAAAAGGTTTGACAGTTATGCAGATTGGCTGTGATCCAAAAGCAGATTCCACGATTCAGCTTCGTCACGGAAAAGAAATGAGAACGGTGCTTGATCTTTATAATGAAAAAAAGCAGAACCTCAAACTCAAAGACATGACCATGGTCGGTTATCAGGGCGTGATCTGTGTAGAGGCAGGTGGTCCGACACCAGGGCTTGGCTGCGCAGGACGTGGAATCATTACGGCTCTTGAAAAATTAAAGGAAACCGGAGCGCATGAAACCTATAAACCGGATATTGTCCTTTATGATGTACTGGGGGATGTTGTTTGCGGGGGCTTTTCCATGCCAATGCGAAAAGGATATGCGGACAAAGTTTTTATTATCACATCCGGGGAAAATATGGCAATCCATGCCGGGGCCAATATTGCCATGGCGGTACAGAATTTCAGAAACCGTGGTTATGCTGCCCTTGGAGGAATTATCCTGAATCGCCGTAATGTAAAACGGGAAGAAGAAAAAGTACAGGAACTTGCGGAAGATTTTGAAACAAAGGTAATCGGAAAACTTACCCACAGTGATCTGGTTACAGACGCAGAAGAACAGGGAAAGACTTTGATGGAATGTTATCCGGAAAGCGAAATGGCAACAGAATACCGCATACTGGCAGAGCAGATTCTGAACCTCTGCAGAGAGGATGGTTTATGCTGAAACGAGTTGGTGGTGAGATAGATCCGGAAGGTGCGGTTACAACGATTGGAGAGGCTGATTTTCCTGTTCCATTTCCAACAGGTCTGGAATTTAATTCTCCCGCACATGGTAACTGGAACATTGTTCATACCGGAATGCTGATGCCAGAGGCAATCCAGATTTATGTCTGTGCAGACAACTGCATGCGGGGTGTTGTCCTGACAGCGGCAGAAATGAATGCAGCAGAACGTTTTTCCTTTGTGATCGTAGAAGAAGAAAATCTGCTCAATGGAAATCTGGAGGATGTGACGATCGAAGGAGTGACCGATGTTCTGAAGAAACTTGAAAAAAAACCGAAAGCAGTGCTGCTTTTTACAGTATGTCTGCACCATTTTCTGGGATGTGACCTGGAACTGGTGTATGGAGAACTGGAAGCACGCTTTCCGGAGATCGTGTTCGTACGCTGTTATATGGATCCGATCATGCAGAAACATGGAGCTACGCCGGATCAGAAACTACGCAAAGCAATCTATGATCCTCTGACAGCAGGATACATTGATAAGAAAACAGTGACTCTTGTCGGAAGTGACTTTGTGCTGGATAAAAACAGTGATATCAAGCGTTTGCTGAAAAATAAGGGATACACGTTAAGAGAAATCCCGGCATGCAAAAACTGGGAAGAATACCAGTGTCTTGGTGCAGGAGAATTTTTTATTTCCTGCTATCCTCCGGCAAAATATGGTGCAGAAATGCTGGCCGAAAGACTGAACAGAAAACATCTGTATCTGCCGGGAAGTTTTGATTATGGGGAAATTAAAGAAGAACTGAGAAAGCTGCTACAGGAGCTGCAGACGGGCCAGGAACAGGAGAATATTTCAGATATAAAAACAATATCTGAAGAACTGGAAGCTTTTTGCAAACGAGAAATTATATTCTGCGAAGCTGCTGCTGGTCACGCCAAAGCAATCATTGGTGATACTTCGATCGTCCTGGACTATCTGTATCATCCCAGACCACTTGGACTTGCAGGTTTTCTTCTGAAACATGGATTTCATGTGACAACGGTTTACCTTGACAGTGTAAGCCCGGAAGAAAAAAATGTATTTGACTGGTTAAAGATACATCATCCAGATCTTGAACTCTGTGCTACGATTCAGGCAAAGATGCGTGTCCTTCCACGCCATACAGAAGAGAAAGTTCTTGCCATTGGGCAGAAAGCCGCCTGGTTTTCCGGCAGCAGTTATTTTGTTAATATGGTGCAGGGTGGTGGTTTATGGGGCTTTGATGGGATTCGAAGGACTCTGGAATTGATGACAGAAGCTTTTCTCGAAGAAAAAGCTCCGGAAGATCTGATCATTCGCAAAGGATGGGGGTGCGAAAGCTGCATATGAGACAGTCGTATAAGATTATACCGGTTTATACTGCGGATGTTTCAGGCGTGTGTTCTGCCCTGTATGAACTTGGCGGTATGGTGGTCATGCACGATCCTTCAGGCTGTAATTCTACCTACAATACGCACGATGAGATTCGCTGGTACGATCAGGACAGTCTGATCTATATTTCCGGGCTGACAGAAATCGATGCAGTCATGGGAAATGATGCGAAATTTATTCATGATATTGAAGAAACGGCGCGAGAATTGAAGCCAAAGTTTATTGCCCTTGCGGGTTCTCCAATCCCATTTATGAATGGGACAGATTTTCCTGCAATTGCCCAGGTGATTGAGACGGAGACAGGAATTCCGGCTTTTGCCATTCCAACGAATGGTATGCATGATTACACTTATGGTGCAGGAATTGCTCTGGCAAGGATTGCAGAGCGATTTACAGGAGAGTCGGAAACTGTATCAAAAACAGCAGAATCGGCAATTGACGGAGAATCGTCAGTCAACCAACCTCATACGCTCAATCTCCTTGGTGTAACCCCACTGGATTTTGGACCACAGATCAATGTAGATATCATGAAGAAAAATCTTCAAAAATATGGATGGGAAGTTGTTTCCTCCTGGGCTATGGGTGATACACTTGAAAATTTGTCCCGCACAGGCGAAGTAGAAATGAATCTGGTTGTTTCTTCCGTGGGACTTCCGGCTGCGAAGATACTTAGAGAGAAATTCGGGACTCCGTATGTCATCGGAACTCCGATCAGCGGATTTACAGAAGAACTTATACAGATCATGAACAAAAAAATCCCACATGAAACAGAAGCCAGAAATGAGGAAAAGAATAATGATTCGACAGCGTATCTTGCAAACCGTTTAAGCGGGGTACCGGAAATTACCCTCATTGGTGAAGCTGTAACCATGGGCTCGCTGGCGGCATTCATCGAAAAAAAATATCAAAAACCAGTCCGTGTTATCTGTCCTTTGGAAACTCACGAGAATCTTCTGGCGACAAATGACTGTACAGCAAATGGCGAAGAAGAGATGGAAAAGCTGCTGAGAGATGCAGACATTATTGTGGCGGATCCTCTGTATCGTCCGATCTGCCCGAAGCAGAGCCAGTTTTATGAGCTTCCGCATATTGCATTTTCCGGTCGGATCTTCCTGAAAGATATCAAACGTAAATATCCTGAAATGATATATCAGAGCCAAGAGAAAATAATGTGACCTGGAGCAGCAGTTCCGGTATGGGCAGCAGAGGCAGAAACAGAGGAAATTGCAGAATAAAATACAAAAAATATATTGACGAAACAAAAATTTTGGTGCTATGATGAGAAAAAGACTGAACGGAGGAATTTCTCATGAAAACATTTGAAACTAAAAAAAGCACCTGCAGCAATTGGACCATATTCTCAGGCTAAAATGGCAGGAAATTTTGTATTCGCATCCGGCCAGATTCCGGTAGATCCGGCAACCGGCGAAGTTGCAGGGGATAAGATCGAGACTCAGGCTGAGCAGTCCTGCAAAAATGTTGGAGCGATCCTTGAAGAAGCTGGTCTTACATTTGACAATGTTATAAAGACAACATGTTTCCTTGCTGATATGGCAGATTTTGCTGCATTTAATGCAGTCTATGAAAAATACTTCACAAGCAAACCGGCTCGTTCCTGCGTTGCTGTAAAACAGCTTCCGAAGAATGTTCTGTGTGAAGTAGAAGCGATTGCAGTAGCTGAATAAGTCTGTCAGATCGTATGGCATTAAATAAGTCAGAAAAAAGAAGATTTCCATGACGGGAGTCTTCTTTTTTTCTTGTAATTTGAAAATTCTCATGTATAGTATAAGAAGAAATAGGGTGGCTGCTGTTTGGCGGATATTATCTGTGAATGGCAGTGAAGGATGACAGATAGGAGGCAGCATGGCAAAAAAGAAATTTTATGCAGTAAGACAGGGAAGAAAGATAGGGATGTTCCTTACCTGGGATGAGTGTAAGAAGCAGGTAATGGGGTATCCGGGCGCGATATATAAGAGCTTTGGGACGGAAGAGGAAGCAAAGGAATATCTGGGAATTGCTGTGGCTGTAGATGACATGCAGGGAGGTGATCCGTCAGCAGGTGCGGTGGAAATCTACGTTGATGGAAGCTATCATGCAGGCACGAAAGAATTTTCCTACGGATGGTGGTTCTGATCAATGGAAAAGAAGAGAAATTTTCGCAGAAAATGTCTGATCCAGAGTTGGCGCAGATGCGAAATGTGGCTGGTGAGATCAAAGGAAGTGAAGCAGCGATGCAATACGCTCTGGACCACAAAATCCCTTCTATTATAATTTATCACGATTATCAGGGTATCGCGAGCTGGTGCAATGGTGACTGGAAAGCAAACAAAGCCGGAACGATTGCATATCGTGATTTTTATCGTAAGGCGAAAGAACGGGTTCACATTGAATTTCGAAAAGTCAAAGGACATTCTAATGATAAGTACAATGATATGGTCGATGAACTTGCAAAAGAAGCACTTGGAATCCATTGACAAAATCTGCCCAAAAGACTTATACTATCACTGTCTCTGGCATGACCGGAGCAAAACTTTTTGAGGAGGATACTATCATGAAAAACAACAGCAGTATCAAAACCGTGGTTGCTGTCGGAATTGGCGCAGCACTGTTCTTTGTACTTGGACGTTTTGTTGCAATACCGAGCCCGGTACCGAACACAAATATCAGTCTTCAGTATGCAGTACTTGCACTTCTGGCTACTATGTATGGACCGGTTGCAGGCGGACTGATCGGGTTTATCGGCCACGCACTGATCGATCTTTCCTGGGGTGGAAGTCCGTGGTGGAGCTGGGTAATCACATCAGCATTTGTCGGCGTGGTTATCGGACTGTTTGCCAAGAAACTTGATGTTCAGGAAGGTGAATTCGGAAAAGGCAAAGTTGCTGTATTTGTAGTTGCAAATGTGATCGCGCATGTGATCGGATGGGTAGTTGTAGCACCTGTACTTGACATTCTGATCTATGCAGAACCTGCAAACAAAGTATTTGCACAGGGTGTATTTGCAGCGGTTTCTAATACAGTCACCGGTGTGATCGTAGGTGGACTTCTTATTCTGGCATATACAAAGACGATTGCCAAGAAGGGTTCCCTGGATCAGGAATAAGATATGGAGTTGCTGTTCACAGGTGTTCATGCAGAAGTGGACAGCGTCGGAAAAGCCTTCTCATGTAGCTATATGGCTTGTGAAAAGGCTTTTTCTATTGTTGATCAGATAGTATTCTTGAATTGTTTTTGTAGTTATTGAATGGTTAATATAAATTTTGAGGTGTTTGAATGGCTGAGAAAAAATCCCCTGTTATTTCATTTAAAGATTTTTCATTCCAGTACCGGGCGCAAAAAAACCTACACTGACTGGAATCAATCTGGATATTTATCCAGGTGAAAAAGTGCTGATCGCGGGACCTTCCGGAAGTGGAAAAAGTACCCTGGCAGGATGTATAAACGGACTGAATCCTTTTTCAAATCCGGGAGAATGTAAGGGAACATTGACGGTGGATGGTGTGGATGCACCACACAGCAGTATTTTTGAATTATCTGCGCATGTAGGAACGGTTCTTCAGGATCCGGATGGACAGTTTATCGGACTGACGGTTGGTGAGGATATTGCATTTGCTCTGGAAAACAGTTGTACTCCTCAGGATGAAATGCATGCGATCACCAGACATGCGGCAGAACTGGTAGGAATCGAGAAGCATCTGGATTATGCACCGCATGAACTCTCTGGTGGACAGAAGCAGAGAGTCAGCCTTGCGGGTGTCATGGTAGATCAGGTAAAAATCCTTCTGTTCGATGAGCCTCTGGCAAATCTTGATCCGGCAGCAGGAAAACAGGCGATTGAGCTGATCGATGAGATCCAGAAAAAAACGGATACGACAGTTCTGATCATTGAGCACCGTCTGGAAGACGTTCTCTGGAGAAACGTAGACCGTATCATATTGGTAAATGAAGGAACGATCCTTGCAGATATGACTCCGGATGAATTGCTTTCTACCAGCCTGCTGGCAGACAATGGCATTCGTGAGCCTCTTTATGTGACTGCGATGCGCTATGCAGGAATCGACATTACAAAAGAAAAGAGGCCGGCACACGTGGACTCTGTTGTGCTGAATGAAGGAGACCGTAAGAGATTACAGGAATGGTTTGAGGCACAGCCGTTTAAAGAAGAGGCCGGAGAACGGGAAAAGCTTCTGGAAGTGAAGAATCTCAGTTTTGGATATACGAAAGATGCATCAGACACTTCATAATGTCAGCTTGTCAATTGACAAAGGAGAGATGGTCAGTATCGTGGGAAGGAATGGCGCCGGAAAATCAACGTTTTCCAAACTTGTATGTGGATTTGAGGATCCGGATTCCGGAGAGATTCTGTTCCATGGAAAAGATCTGTTAAAGGAGAATATCCGTCACCGTGCGAAATATATCGGATATGTTATGCAGAATCCAAATCAGATGATTTCGAAGACGATGATCTATGAGGAAGTAGCACTGAGTCTCCAGAAGGCAGGAATGCCGGAGGAGAAAGTTCGGCAGAAGGTAGAAGATACATTGAAGATCTGCGGACTTTATCCGTTTCGTAACTGGCCGGTTTCAGCTTTGAGTTTTGGACAGAAGAAACGTGTGACGATTGCAAGTGTACTGGTGCAGGATCCGGAACTGATCATTCTGGATGAGCCGACTGCCGGGCAGGATTTTAAACATTATACAGAGATCATGGAGTTTTTGCGTAAACTCAATGAACGTGGTGTGACAGTCGTGATGATCACACACGATATGCATCTGATGTTGGAATATACACCAAGAGCACTGGTATTTTCCGATGGACAGCTGATCGCAGACCGCAGAGCATCCGAAGTACTCTGTGATCCGGAACTGATCGAACGTGCGGCACTGAAAGAAACAAGTCTTTTTACTCTGGCAAATCATTGTGCGATCACACCGCCGGAAGCATTTGTGGAACGATTTATCGGAGAGGACAGGGAGGTGAGAAGCCATGGCTGCTAAAACGGTATTAAATTATCTGGACCGCGACAGCGTGGTACACAAAATGACAGGAACAACCAAGCTGGCATTTTTCCTGTTGTTCACGTTCACAAGTATGATCACTTATAATACCTGGGTACTGTTGGGATTGTTTGCAGTCAGCCTTGCTGCATTTAAACTCAGTAAGATCAAATACCGTGAAGTCCGCTTTATGATGATCTTTATGCTTGTTTTTCTGCTTTTGAACAACCTGTTTATTTTTCTGTTTGATCCGAATCAGGGAACGAATCTGTATGGAACAAGGCATGTATTGTGTCATTTGTTTTGGAGATATGATGTGACCGCAGAGCAGCTGTTTTATATGTTGAATATTTCGCTGAAATATTTTGTGGCCCTTCCAGTTGCGATCCTGTTTATTTCTGCGACAAATCCGAGTGAGTTTGCCGCCAGTCTGAACAGTATTGGAATTTCCTATAAAGTAGGATATTCTGTGGCAATTGCACTTCGTTATATTCCGGATATTCAGAGGGATTATCACAGTATCAGCCAGGCACAGCAGGCAAGAGGTGTGGAACTTGGAAAAAATGAACACTTCTTTTCCAGATTAAAGAATTCTGTTAATATTCTATTACCGTTGATTCTGACGAGTCTGAACCGTATTGATACGATCTCTAATGCGATGGAACTGCGTGGATTTGGGAAGAATAAGAAACGGACGTGGTATACCAGACGGCCGTTTGAGCGGAGAGATTTTGCAGCGCTTGGACTGGGCGTAGTGCTGCTGGTTGTAAGTCTGACGGTGACAATTAAGTTTGGAAGGTTCTACAATCCTTTTATATAAATAGAATGAAAAAACAGCGGGATATCTTCTCCATACGACAGAAGAAGAATCCCGCTATTTTTACATATTGCGATATCATTTATACGAAAGCTTATCGATTTGAAATATCAGGAGAAGTTTTCTAAGGCCTCTCTATACGATAAAATTACATATTAATATTCCGCCCAGGGGTTGCAAGGGGACTGGCGTAAAGTCCCCTTGCGTTTGTTTTGCATTCCAATGCAAGAACAGGTCTCAGGGCGCATGCATGGGAAATTGTTAATACAAATTGACGGGTTACAGGGAAGTACCCAGTGCTGCTTTCTTAACCTGCACCAGTGCTTTTGATACTGCCGGGATAGAAATTACGATCACTGTGATGATTCCTTCTGCAAGCAGATAGCTGTAGTTATATACGATCGGATAAATTGCAGTCAGGGACTTCGGGAAGTTATCCGGCATGTAGCTCATCCAGTACAGATATCCGCCAAGTGCATGAAATGCACCTCTGGCAATAACTGCCACAATGTATCCTTTAAGCAGACCATGGCTTTGCTTTGCGAAGAATCCGGCAACTCCAAGGGCAGCGAATGCAAGGATATAATCACAGCAAACCTGGAAGAAGGAAAGTACATATGGTTCCTGGATAAACTGCAAGATTCCATAAGCAAGGCCAACTGTGATACCGGTGCCTACACCATACCAGTTAGCAGCCAGTACAATAAACAGCATACTGCAAAGAGTAACGCTTCCACCCCACGGCAGAGTAAAAATCTTCAGGTAAGAAGTGACAAAAGCGAGTGCCATAGCTACAGCACAGAATACAAGCTGTCTTGTAGTCAGTTTGTGTTTTTCTGAGTGTTTTCCTGCAAAACAGATTGCAGCCAGGAACAGAATGATTCCTGCGATGATTGCGATGGCGTATCCGGCTGTTGTCAGGCCGCCTTCATTTGTAACCATAAAATTAAACATAAAATAAGACCACCTTCATCTTGATATGTAAGTTAATATTATCTGGATTTTCCAGACATACTTATTATAAACAAAGGAGTGGATAACGTCAAGACTGCCGATTTTTGACTTTAAACCTCAAAAGTGCTTGTGTTTAAAGGGTATTATGAGCTATACTGGAATAGTATCTGCCTGAGGGAAATGTTCTTTCAGGTGTGTGAAAATGGGAAGAGGGTTAAAGTTATGATGGTTGATCTGATTGAGAAAATATACAGCTTTCTGTGGGGAGATTTGGTGTATATTCCGCTGCCGGGTGGCAGTACACTTGGAATTTCGCTGTTGATCATTTTACTGATTCCGGCGGGAATTTATTTTACGATCCGGACGCGTTTTCTGCCGATTCGTCTGTTTCCGGATATGGTAAGAGCATTGGTTGAAAAGAAAAAGGATAAAAACAGTCTTTCATCTTTTCAGGCACTGGTCGTATCAACGGCGACCAGGGTTGGCATGGGAACCTGGTCGGTGTGGTTGCGGCGATTTCAGCAGGTGGTGCCGGGGCTGTGTTCTGGATGTGGGTAACAGCGCTGATCGGTTCATCTACAGCATTTATTGAAGCAACACTGGCACAGCTCTATAAAGAAAAAGATCCACTGTATGGCGGTTATCGTGGCGGGCCGGCATACTATATCCATGCCTATGTGGAAGAAAACAAAGAAAAAAGAAACAAAGTTGTGATTTCTGTGTTATTTGCAATCTCAGGCCTGATCTGCTGGTGTGGTATCAGCCAGGTGATCAGTAATTCCGTTGTTTCTTCATTTAAGAATGCATTTTCCATTCCACCGATCTATACGACGGTTGTGCTTGTTGCAGTTGCAGCAGTGATCGTACTCCGTAAGAATGCGACAGTTAAGGTCCTGGATATGATCGTGCCGATAATGGCGGTTGTTTATTTTGCAATCACGATTCTGATCATTGTGATGAATATCGGCAGTCTTCCGGGTGTATTTGCAAGAATCTTTCAGGAGGCATTTGGATTTCGACAGGTGGCAGCCGGTGGTTTCGGGGCGGTACTGATGAATGGAATCAAAAGAGGACTTTTTTCCAATGAGGCAGGCTCTGGTTCTGCTCCGTGTGCGGCAGCTGCGGCAGAATGTGATCAGCCGGTCAAAGCAGGACTGGTACAGGCACTTGGAGTATTTATTGATACGATCGTGATCTGCAGCTGTACTGCAATGATCATGCTTCTTGCCCCGGAAGAAAAAGTTGCAGGACTTTCCGGAATGGATCTTCTGCAGACGGCGATGGAACATCATCTCGGAAGATTTGGTGTGGTTTTTATTGCGGCGACATTATTTTTGTTCAGTTTCTCGACATTCCTTGGAATTTTATTCTATGCAAGAAGCAATGTGGCATATCTTTTCGGAGATAACTGGATATCACAGACGGCATACAAGATCATAGCACTGTTTATGTTGTTTATAGGTGGCCTTGCAGCTTATACTTTTGTATGGGACCTTGGAGATGTGGGAATCGGTCTGATGACAATATTCAATATCATTATTCTGTATCCGCAGGGTGAGAAGGCGTTGAAAGAGCTGAAAAAATACGAAGAATCCGAAAAACATCGAAAAGAAAGACCTGAAAAATAAAGAAAGACATACATAAAAAATACCCTGGCAGGAATTCCCTGACAGGGTATTTGTCATGTGCGGCTTATTATGATCAATAATAATCAACAGCTTCGACAGTTTCGCTTCCGGAAGTGAAATCTGTTGTGATGGAGAAATCGTTGAATGAGTAAACACCACCAACTTCGTTGCCATTTGCATCGTATGCAGGTTCATAATCAACTGGTGTTCCATAGATATTCATGAATTCATTCAGTGTAGAACCAACATAAGATGATGCATCACCGGAAGATGCACTTGCTGTGGAAGAAGCAGAGTCAGAACTGGTATCTGTGGATGCTGCATCAGAAGATGTGCTGCTGTCTGTAGAAGCAGTTCCGTCTGTTGTTGTACCATCTGCCGGAGTTGTGGAAGAAGCATCTGTTCCGGCCGGTGCAGGTGTAGTTGTCAGGTTGGCTGCCGGGGTAACAGTAGGTGCTGGTGTAGCTGTAGGTGCCGGTGTAGCAGTAGCCTCAGTTGGTTCTGGAGTTATAGTTACAGCTTGACTGTCAGCCGGATCATCTGCGGTGAAACCGCATCCAGTCATGAGGATCGATGCTGCAGCAATTGCTGATAATAGCATAAGATTTCTTTTTTTCATGAGTATAATCTCCCTTACTATAATAATCTCTTACGTTTATTATGCGTTCTTTTTTGAACTTGTCAATAGGATATGAGAAAAGTTTAGAATAAAAACACAAATTATATCGATATTTTTAATAAATTAGAAAAAGCTGTATGAAAAAGAATGCAGGCAGAATGCAAAGGGAATGCTTGCCAACAGGGTTCATAAATGATACATTAATAGGGAAATGTAGGAGGCAGATATATGTTTAAAGAAATTAAAAATGAGAAAGCTTTTGATGGAATACTGAATCAGATCATAGAAAATATTCAAAAATGGACATCTGAAAGCAGGTGATGCGCTTCCGGCAGAAAGAACGATGGCAGAGACGATGGGAGTATCCAGACCGGCGGTACGGGAAGTCTTAAGAGCACTTGAATTGCTTGGAATCATAAAGACCGTGCCCGGTGGTGGAAACTATATAGCAGATGACCTGGATTCCTGGCTGATTGGCCCATTGTCTATACTGTTTAAACTGAATAACGGATATATCCGGCAGACACAGCAGCTTAGGGCTGCACTGGAACGAGAGATGGCAATTCTGGCTGCGAGAAAGTGTACACCACTGGATGCGGCAGAACTGTGGAGGATACTTTCGAGCATAGATAAAGCGGAAGATGAGAAGACTAGAGGAGAACTGGATAAAGAACTGCATACGCAGATCGCAAAGATTGCAGACAATCCGATGATTTACAGTGTACTTGCTGCAGCGGATCAGCTGACTGAAAATATAATTGCGGGAACCAGAGATTATATTATGAAGAAAAACCGTCCGGAATTTAAAGTGGATGAACAGCATCGTCTTCTTGTTGAGGCTATTATCAATAACGATGAGAAGGGTGCCGAGCAGTACATGTCCGAGCATATGGAGATAATCGAAAAATGCATGGATGAGATGCAGAAGAACTGCAACAACAAAAGACCAGCAAATGGAATTGTAATAGGAGGAGAATGAGATGGATTATGCGAAAGAATCCCTGAGATTACACGGAGAATGGAAAGGTAAGATTGAAGTCGTTACACGAGTACCGGCAGAGAATAAAGATGACCTGTCACTTGCATATACACCGGGTGTTGCACAGCCATGTCTGGAGATCCAGAAGGATGTGAACAAGTCTTATGACCTGACAAGAAGATGGAATATGTGCCTTGTTGTTACAGACGGATCAGCAATCCTTGGCCTTGGAAATATCGGACCGGAGGCGGGGATGCCGGTAATGGAAGGAAAATGTGCACTTTTTAAAGCGTTTGGTGATGTAGATGCATTTCCGCTCTGTATCAAGAGCAATGATGTAGATGAAATCGTAAATACCATTTATCTGATCTCAGGATCTTTCGGTGGAGTCAATCTGGAAGATATTTCCGCACCGAGATGTTTTGAGATAGAGAAAAAACTGAAAGAAAAATGTGATATTCCGATCTTTCATGATGACCAGCATGGAACCGCAATTGTCGTATCAGCAGGACTGACCAATGCCCTGAGACTGGTAGGAAAGAAATTCTCAGAAGCAAAAGTAGTCATCAACGGAGCCGGATCAGCAGGTATCTCCATCTGCAAACTTCTTCTGGAACTTGGAATCGGTGATGTAGTCATGGTTGACCGTAAGGGAATCCTGGCACCTGGTGAGGAATGGATGAATCCGGCACAGAAGGAAATCGCAGAAAAAACAAATAAAGAACAGCTGCATGGGGACCTTAAGGCAGCCATGAAGGGCAGAGATATTTTTGTCGGTGTATCTGCACCGAATATTGTAACAGCAGAGATGGTAAGCACAATGGCAGATGATGCGATTGTATTTGCAATGGCAAACCCGACACCTGAGATCATGCCGGATGAAGCAAGAAAAGGTGGCGCAAGAGTCATCGCAACAGGACGTTCTGATTTCCCGAATCAGATCAACAATGTACTTGTATTCCCTGGTGTGTTCAGAGGTGCGTTTGATGTGAGAGCAAGTGATATCAATGAAGAGATGAAGATTGCAGCAGCAAAAGCAATTGCAGAACTGATCTCTGATGAAGAACTTTCTGAAGATAATATCATTCCAAAGGCATTTGACAAGAGAGTTGGACCGGCAGTAGCCAAAGCAGTTGCAGAAGCAGCAAGAAAGACCGGTGTGGCTCGGAAGTAGGATTGTGAGAGTGCGTAGCACGGAACAATCCGTATGTATCCTCGTAAAAAAGCAGATAAAAAAGTAGATAAAAAAGAAAGAAGACATGAAGATGGGCAACTGGGAAAACAATATCCGCAAGGTGGTTCCGTATACACCGGGAGAACAGCCAAATCAGACGGATATGATCAAATTAAATACAAATGAAAATCCATATCCGCCGGCACCGGGGGTTACGGAGGTACTTCGGAATACAGATACAGATGCACTGAGACTTTATCCGGATCCGGCAGCGAAAGATCTTGTGCATGCCATTGCAGGGGAGTATGGGCTTCAGGACGATCAGGTATTTGTCGGCGTGGGATCTGATGATGTACTGGCAATGAGTTTCCTTACTTTTTTTAACAGTGAGAAACCAATTCTGTTTCCTGACATCACCTATTCTTTTTATGATGTATGGGCAGAACTGTTCCGCATTCCATATGAGAGACCGGCACTGGATGAACACTTTCATATAAAGAAGGAAGATTATTTCAGAGAGAATGGTGGAATTATCTTTCCGAACCCGAATGCTCCGACAGGTGTTTCTCTTCCGCTGAGTGATATTGAAGATATCGTGGAACATAATCAGGATGTGATCGTGATCGTGGATGAGGCATATGTTGACTTTGGTACACAGTCAGCATTACCTCTGATCGAGAAATACGAGAATCTTCTGGTGGTACAGACATTTTCCAAGTCCCGATCCATGGCAGGCATGCGTATCGGATTTGCGCTTGCATGCCCGAAACTGATCAAATATCTGAATGATGTCAAATATTCGTTTAATTCTTATACAATGAATCGTACGTCGATCGCAGCTGGTGTTGCGGCGATAAAGGATCAGGAATATTTCCTGGAAACTTGCGGTAAGATTATAGAGACGCGGGAATGGACAAAAAAAGAACTCAGGAAACTTGGATTTTACTTTGAAGAATCAAAAGCAAATTTCATTTTTGCGGCTCATAAAAACTGCCCGGCAGAAAAACTGTTTCAGGCATTGAGAGAGCAGCATATTTACGTGCGCTATTTTCCGGGTGGAAGAACCGGTAACCATCTGCGTATTACGATTGGAACAAGGAATGAGATGGAAGTCTTCATTAATTTTGTAGGAGAATATCTAAAAAAGGAGAATTTATGGAAGTTTTAGTACAGTGGTTTACAGATAACCTGTCTCAGCATATTTCCAGAGAACTTATCATTTTTATTATTTCCATGATACCGATTCTGGAACTTAGAGGAGGTCTGCTGGCGGCATCTCTTTTGAAAGTGTCTGCGGCGAAAGCAATTCCGATCTGCATTATCGGAAATATTATTCCTATACCATTTATATTACTGTTTATTCGTCAGATTTTTAAAGTTCTGAAGAAAACAAAACTGTTTCATGGCCTGATCGTTAAGATGGAAGACCGTGCCATGGGCAAGAGTGACCAGATCAAACGGTATGAATTCTTTGGATTGCTGCTGTTTGTAGGAATTCCTCTTCCGGGTACGGGGGCATGGACAGGATCTCTGATCGCATCCCTTCTTGAAGTGGATATCAAGAAGTCTTCTATTGCTATTTTCTGTGGACTGATCATGGCAACTGTGATCATGTATGTGGTATCCTATGGAATCGTAGGAAATCTGATTCATTAATTTTATTACTTATATTACTTATCAGTTTTACCGGTGACACCTTCTGTATGGTGTTTGCTGGTATTCTGATTCATGTCATTTCAGACAAATATTCCGTAAATAATTTTATTATCAAGTAAACAGGTTTTGAGAAGACAGAGAGGATTTTTTTATGAGAGAAAAATACGAATCATTGTCGCTTGCAACATTAAAAGATCTGGCAAAAGCGAGAGGATTGAAAGGGATTTCTACATTGAGGAAACCTGAACTGATAGAGCGTATGCTCCAGGAAGATGAAAAAGAGTCCACCGGTGGAGAGGCAGAAATGAAAAAAACTGAAATCCTGCAGGAGGAACCGGGCAGACAGGAAAATAGAGTAAGAGAAAACAGAACATCTTATGAGGCGAATGAGAGAAAAACATATCAGGATAAAAATTATCAGGACAGAAATTATACAGAACGGACGGAATATGCACATAAGAATCCGACCGATACGGCACAGCTTGACAGTGGAGAAAAAGCAAATGGTATTCTGGAGGTCCTTCCGGACGGATATGGATTTATTCGCTGTGCAAATTATCTCCCAGGTGAAAATGATATTTATGTATCACCGTCTCAGATACGCCGGTTCAATCTGAAAACCGGTGATATCCTGAAAGGAAGCATCCGTATTAAAACACAGGGAGAGAAATTCAGTGCCCTTCTTTATGTGGATTCCATCAATGGTTTTCCACCGAGTGAGGGACAGAGACGATATAATTTTGAAGATATGACGCCAATCTTTCCGAATGAGCGTCTGCGTATGGAAAGACCAGGTGGAACTGTGGCAATGAGGATCATGGATCTTCTAAGTCCGATCGGCAAGGGACAGCGAGGCATGATCGTATCACCACCGAAAGCCGGCAAGACAACCCTTCTGAAAGATGTTGCCAAATCGATTCAGAAGAATAATCCGGATATGCATCTGATCATTCTTCTGATCGATGAACGTCCAGAGGAAGTTACGGATATTAAAGAAGAGATTCGTGGAAGCAATGTAGAGGTTATTTATTCTACTTTTGATGAACTTCCGGATCATCACAGACGTGTTTCAGAGATGGTCGTAGAGCGTGCTCGCCGCCTGGTTGAGCATAAACAGGATGTAACGATCCTTCTGGATTCGATCACAAGACTTGCGAGAGCGTATAATCTCTGTGTGACACCAAGTGGCCGGACGCTGTCCGGTGGTCTGGATCCAGCAGCACTTCACATGCCGAAGCGATTTTTCGGAGCAGCACGTAATATGAGAGAAGGTGGAAGCCTGACGATCCTTGCTACTGCACTGGTAGACACCGGAAGCAAAATGGATGATGTTATTTATGAAGAATTTAAAGGAACCGGTAATATGGAACTGGTTCTTGACCGTAAACTGCAGGAAAAGAGAGTATTTCCGGCAATCGATATCCAGAAATCAGGTACCAGACGAGAGGATTTGCTCCTGACTCTGGATGAACAGGAAGCAGTTTATAATATGCGCCGTGCACTGAACAGTCTGAAGGCCGAAGATGCTGTGGAACAGATCCTGAATATGTTCTCCAGAACGAAGAATAATGAGGAATTTGTGCAGACGGCAAAAAAACAGAAATTTTTATAAACGACTTGCATTTGAGAAATCAGTGTGTTATAATCAGAAAGCTGCGAAATAAATTAGCAATTTCGTTAAGTTAATACGAATAGAAAAATAGAGAAATATAGAGAGGTGAAAATCATGCGCGAAGGAATCCATCCGAACTACTATCAGGCAACTGTAACCTGCAACTGTGGAAACACATTTGTAACAGGATCTACTAAGAAAGATATCCATGTTGAAATCTGTTCTAAATGCCATCCATTCTACACTGGACAGCAGAAAGCAGCTCAGGCTCGTGGACGTATCGATAAGTTCAACAAGAAATACGGCTTAAACAAATAATTCAGATTGAATAATGAAAGAAGAGACAGGTTGAGGTTGGGAAATCTCAACCTTTCTTTGCTTTTATCAGTGATAATGGAGTGATATATGAAATCATCGAATATTGGTGGTCAGGCAGTAATGGAAGGCATCATGATGCGTCACAAGGACAAATATGCCATTGCAGTACGCCGTCCGGATAAAGAAATAGAATTAAAGGTAGAAGATTACAAATGTACATTTGGAAAGGCTGCATTTTTGAAATGGCCGATCATCCGCGGAGTGGTAAGCTTTGTTGACGGACTGGTAGTAGGAACCAAATGTCTGATGTATTCTGCTGAGATTGCGGGGCGATGAAGAGG
>ENA-OQDM01000331-OQDM01000331.1-human-gut-metagenome-genome-assembly--contig:-NODE-331-length-29915-cov-2.714214_pt1 | contig 29915 bp, 36 predicted proteins | sample MGYA00242772_ERZ504605 | MGnify/ENA primary metagenome ERZ504605 (study PRJEB26092, sample SAMD00036348) | human gut metagenome | host: Homo sapiens | study: EMG produced TPA metagenomics assembly of... | reverse complement strand
ACCGTAAGCGGTGTTATAGTCCAACGACCCCGACGACGAAACCGCGCAGAAGTAGTTGCTGGTGTAGTTGATGTAGCGGTAGTACGGCGACCGCAGCCACCAGACCGCCGCCGTTCCGGTGGCGGAATGTTTATTGGCAACTTTGCTGTTACCCGCTTTGAAGTAATCGTACTGTGCCTGATAGTTCGGCTCCGCATCATTGCAATACTGGTGCGTTGCAAAGACCTCATACTCGGACAGCAGGAACAGATAATCCGTGGTAGAGGACACGTTGCTTGCGGTATTGCCGCCACCCTTATTATCCGTATACTTCGTGCAGGACTTCATCACCGCCCGCAGGTCGGCGGGGAGTGCAGCCAGCAACGTGTTGGCGGTCGGGCTGGTGGGAGAACTTGCGCTACCCAGTACCTGCTCCGCATCTGACTGCTCCCCCAGCCACCAGAGTTCGTGTTGCTGGTGTTCATCGTGAATGCACCAGACGTGGAAGTCGTGCTACCGTAGCTGCTATCCACCAGACCAACAAACTTGCCGCTGATCTTGCCCAACAGGAAGTGGATGCGGTTGCTGCCCTCCTTGCCGGAATTGTGGTTGAAACCGATGATAAAGGCATCAACTTTCAAGCTGGAGATTGTAGTTGCACCCACCTTGCCATTGATGGTTACGGACTTCGTGGCACCAACAGACCAGTAGTTTGCACCCTGCCCAGCATCGCTGACAGCCTTGATGACTGCCCAACTGTTGCTGCTGAGCGTTTTGGACACCAGCGTAACGGCCACCGTGAACGTCTTGCTGGACGGTGCAGTATAGTTGGTATCTGCACCCACATTGACCGTAATAGTGGCACTGCCGGTCGCCTTTGCGGTCACCGTGATGGTGGTGCCGGAAACACTTACCGTTGCAATGTTCGTACTGCCAGAGGATGCGGTCACCGTACCGCTGCCCGGCCGCGTAACAGTGATGGTGCCAGAGGTTTTCGGGTAGGTCAGGCTCAGACTGCTTGCGGACAGCGTAATACTGCCGGTCGCCTTGCCGATCGTCCACGAAGCGCTCTTGGCCGTAGTCGTCCCATCCGACCACTTATAATTGGAAGTCGGGGTAAAGGTGGCGCTGTAACTGCCAGCGTTGGTTGCGCTGCTCGTGCCACCGATCGTCAGCTGAGAACTGTTATAGTTGCTCCACGACGGGGACTGCGCCGAGCCATTGTAAGTCACGCTACCGGTCTGTGCCGGCACATTCTTGACCTCGGCTCGGCCAATCGTCCACGACACACTCTTGGCTTCCTGCGTGCCGTCCGTCCAGACATACTTGCCGATGGGCGTAAACGTTGCCGTATAGGTGCCAGCATTGATGCCGGAGGTCACGCCCCCGATCGTCATCATGCTGCTGTCATAGCCTTTCCATGTGGGACTCTGGGTGGAACCGGTATAGGTCAGGCTCCCGCTCTGGGCAGGCACGACCTGAATCGTCAGGGTTAGCACAGAAAGCGCATCAATGGCTTCCTGTACATTCGCCGCCGAGATGCCGGACTTACTGTTGTCATAGAAAATATCTGCCGCAGCGCCACCGGACGAACCGCCGCCACCGCCAGCATTAAAAGGACCCCATGCCATGAATCAAGCCTCCTCTGCCGCTGATGCGGCTTCAATGATGTGATACTGAGCGGAAATCGCAGCACTCGGAACGGATGCCGCCCGGAGGCGTAAAACACCGGCCATGCTCTCCGTCGATGTGAAATCCGCCGCCCGTGCAACTGCGCTGCTGGACGGGGCAACATCCACTCCCACGCTATCTGCCGCCGTCAGACCATCCACCTTGATGTCGATGTACTTCGTATACCCGGGGACGTTGGAATCGGTCTTCCAGCCGGTGACAGGGATGGAGAACGAAACGAATGTTGCCCGGTCTGCTTTCAGTCCGTGCATTTCTTCCAGTGCAGCAGCGGCGGCAGATGCGACTTTGGCGGTAGCATTGCTGGACTGGGATGCAGCGCTGCGGAGCTGATCCAAAGTTGTGAGCGCATTGCTCAAAGAAGTCACCTCCCATAAAAAAATAAGGGGCAGCGGTGAATATTCTCCGCCGCCCCTTTACTCATGAGATTTCAGAGGCTTACTCGCCGTAAATCTCTGCCAGCATCTCGGACACCTCGGCATCGGTAGCCGTATGGTTCGCAATGGCCTTATCGATGGTGGTATTCATGCCGTCCAGCTTGGTCTTATCCGCAGCGGACATCAGGCCAGCCTTGGTAGTGGTAGCCTCGTCGTAGGTGGTATCCTGAGCCGGAATGCCCAGACCGGTGATGTCATCCTTGGTCACAGGAGCGGCAGCAGTCACATGACCCTGCTCATCCACAGTGGTCTTATACAGGCCGCTGGCATAGGCGGTGTGGGTCGGGTGCTCATACTTGTTGGCACCCTCGGCGATGGCATCCAGCTTAGCTTTCAGCTCATCGGTGAAGTCGTTGGCAGACAGACCCTTGCCAGCCTCTTTCTCCACATAACCGGACAGGTCAACGAAACCTGCCAGCACATCGTACTTGTAGGCATCGCCGACCTTGACCACCACAACATTGGTGCCCTTGGGATATTTGTTGCCCGCACCCTCGACGAAGTTGGCGGTGGTGGTGAAAGCATCGGTCACGTTGTAGACGTTGCCCAGAACGTCCTCAGCCAGAGCAGGCAGCGCAGCAAAGGCCACAGAGCCAGCGGGCTTATAGACAGCGCTGATCTTGGCGTTGATCTCGTCCTTGGTGTAAGCGTCGGTGATGCCGTATCCACCCAGAGTAGTGGCCTTGTCGGCCTTTGCAGCCAGAACAGCAGCCAGAGCTTCGTCGAGGTCAGACTGGGAAATCTTCGCCTTGTAGGCCAGTGCAGCCAGACCCTTGATGGCAACATCGGTACCAGCCACGGAAATGCTACCGTTCTTGGAGCCGGTGGCAACCAGAATGTCCACCATCTTCTCAGCGATGGCCAGGGCAACGCCGTTCACCTTAACGCCCTCCAAGACGTTGGCCTGTGCGCCGACATCCTCCAGAGCCTTGATGCGCTTGTTCTTGGCCTCGTCAACGGCCTTCTGCTTCAGACCCAGCTCCTTCAGTGCGCCCAGCTTTGCGAGCTTCTCAACATTGTAAGCCATAATAAGTATCCTCCGTAAATTGTTGTTTGGTGTTTATTTGTCGTAGATTTCGGCCAGCATTTCGGATACATCATCCGTAGCTGCCATCTGGTCTTCGGAAACTGTGGCGTGGACAGAAATAACACCGTCTTCGGTCACTTCCACGCCGTCGCCAATTTTCACGCAGCCCAGCCGGTCACGGGTCGCAATTACCAGTTCACCGGTGCCACCTCCTTTCCCGAACAGAGTGACGACTGCCTGAATATCAGCTTCCGGGATGCGCTGAGAGAAAAAGCGAACAATACCGTTCAAAGTCTCGCACCCGTTCAGGACACCCGCCTTGTTCGAAATAGAAAAGCAGCTGGCAGTTGCGGAACCGCTGGGCCAAAGCTCAGGGGTGCAGTCTGCCAACTCTGCATCGTAGGTATACGCATACGGCATTTCACCCTCGCTGTCCGATACGGCTTTCCAGCCGTCTACAGAAAGGGTCAGGTCGTATTTGCCATAGTAGCCGCCGGAGCTGCCGCCACCACCGCCGCCGCTTTCCTTGATAAGCTCTTTGACCCTGTCTTCCGACATGATCTGGCCGGATTCCTCCAGCTCTTTCAGAGCCTTACTGGTGGCTTCGGTGATGATTTTGGCATGGGCATCCGGGGCATCGTTGTGCTGTGAGATCTCCTTCAGCACCATTTCCCGCACCATCCGCATAATTGCTTCAACCTGCGGGTCAACGGTGAGCGAGATATTGGCTTTGGTCGAAACGGCCAGCAACACAGCAATTTGGAATTCATGGTCAGCAGTACCGATGGCCGGGATCTCGACGCCCCGATCATCCTGCATCAGAAAGAGCAACGTGTCCTCCGGGTCATCATTGAGGCGGCCAAACACGCCGATTTGGTGCATGAAGTACGGCTCATCTGCACCGCCCGTCCAAATGCTGACTTTGCGGGCTTTTTCGCCCTTGTATTCCACGGTGTCGATGCCCAGCAGTTTAAGCTCATAGGTATCACCGCTGACTGCCGTTTCCTCGGACAAGTCGGTGTCAATGGTGCCCGTGCCGCTTACAGCACGGGTGATGGTGAGCGCACCGCCCGAAATGGACTCGGACAGCATCGCAGCACCGGCGCTGGTATATGCATATTTTTCCCAGCTCATAACGATTTCCCTCCTAACTTGATGGTGACGGTTTCATAGGTCTGCGCAGGTCTGCCAGATGCAAGTGCCTGTGCAGACACAGCCTTGGCGTGGATAGTTCCGGGCAGCGCAATGGTCGTTTTCATCCGAGTTGTGCTGACCGCACCAGCGGCGCAGGCGTGTGCGCTGACTGCCCGCGGCTCGATAACACCCGGCATAAGAACCGTGTAGGACATCGTTGTGGCGCAGGGAATCGCTGCAACATAGCACGCTTTCGGCTCCGTTTCCGTGTAGTAAATGACGCTGTCCAAATGCGACCGAAGATTTTTGTAGCAGATGATTTTTTGCAAAACCTGCTGATGTTTGGCCTCATTGATTGCAGCGAAATCAACCGTGATACGGAGTTTGAAGTGGTACGGATCGCCGCCGTACTCAAACCACTCCAAAACTTTGGGATTGGGATAAATCGCAGAAATGGCTCTTTCAACAGCCGCTTTTGTGCCACGGTGCCGGTGAACATAGAAGCTGTCCTTGATGGTTTTTCTTTTTTCCTCAAGGGTGTAGGATCTATCGTACCAGTCCACGGCGAAGTCCCGAGCCAGAATGTCAAGCAGCCATTCGGGCAGTTCGTCGATGCGGGTATAAATCCGCAGGGAGTCGATTTCATCCTGCCGGGATTCCATCACCTTGGCTATGGCCTGTCCCAGAGCCACCGTCTTAGGGTCTTTTTGGAGCGCGATCGGAAACTGCTGCATCATGTTGTCAGCAGTCAGGCCGTGGTTACTCATCCTCATACCCTCCGCTCTTTATCGTCACCGTGCCCAACTTTGCCACTTGCGGAACCTTGTCGTTGCGGTCAAGGGATGGCGCACCGTCTTCCAGCGGAGTAAAGGCGGGCTGTTTGAGGTCTACACGTTTGATGCCGGCCGAAAGAAGCAGATACCGCAGCCTGTCAGGGTTGATGTCCCTGCCCATCTTGCCGGACTGCCAGCGGATGTACCGCTGCACAGCCTCATTCACGCCGGACTGAGCTTCACTTGCGGAAATGCTTCCGTCCCGGGTCAGGTAATAGGTCAGGTCGATATCATAGGGCACTTCTTCTGGGTCTCCGGAGATCACATAATCTGTCAGCGGCCGGATTTCATCCGGTGAGCAGGCCGCAACCATGGCACGCTTGGTTTCCTCTCCAGCCACGCTGCCGTCATTCATGACGGCGTACAGGCAAACAGTGCCGGGGCTGGGCGAATTGGCAACGACATCTGCGATTTCCGTGGATACCCTCTTTGCAAAGTATTTGTAAGCACCAATCGGGCCAGCATCAGACCATGCACTCTGGCTGTCACGCATCAGCTCATAAAATTCCTCGTCGTCCGGGGCATCAGAGCCGTTTGCACTAACCGTGATATTGGAGCAGCCAGAATAGTAGTCGTAGATGTCAACAGCGGTGTGGATGTCACCCACAGCATAGTCATTGCCAGCCGTGCCTACGGTCTGGCATGTCACTTGAACATCCGTGTATGTTGCGCCGATGGGAACGTACTCATCTGCGGAGGTTTCCCAGTACAGGGCTGCATTGTCGTCCGTGACACGGGTGCGGCCGGAATCAGTACCGCCGTCTGGCGGGGTTCGCTGATGTAAAAGCGCATGGTGCAGGTCGCCGCCGTAGGCTTGGGACGCTCCTGCAAGTAAAACAGCTCGGCCAGGCCATCCAGATACTCGCCCTCTGCGCTGCTGGGTAAGTTTTGGCTGCCTGTCCAGTTGTTCTGGGCACGCTCGTACATGATGGCATCCTCAACCCACGAAATGAAAAGCCGTTCCGGGCTGCCGGGCATCACAGTTTTGCCAAAGAACTGCTCATACCCTGTGACAAGCAGCCTGTCCAGTTCATCCATGTCCGTGGACACGAACTCGTAAGTTTTACGCACTGATGCTCACCTCCACGACGGGCAGCATCCGCCCGGGAGTGTCAGGGGCTTCCTTGAAGGTAGTCCCCATGTAGGTAGCACGAGGTTCAAATCGCTCGATGGCCTCCTTGATAGCAGCGCAGAGCATAGGCTGCGCCACGTTTTCCGGCCGGTCGAGAATGTTCGCAATATCAATGCCAAATTCCCGATAGCAAGGCACCGTGCCTTTCGGTGTGGACAGGATGACGGCGATGTTCTGCAGAACGCTGGTCACGGTATCCTGTTCTCCAAGGGAAATGGTGGTCAGGTCGTTTGCCGATACCAAGTAGTTGCTCACAAAAATCACCTCATTCTCTCTGGTATTCCAACAAAGAAACGCTTGCGGTAATCCATGTCGGCGTACCGAAAGCGTTTGTGTGCAGGGTCTTAAATTTTGCAGATTTGATAACCCACCGATAGCTGCCGTAGACCACATTGCCGAGAACGAACGGCAACGTAGTCCCGTTGAGGACACATTCTTTCAGCCGTTCCCGCTCCTTGGTGGGATTTACGCCGAGGTATGCGGCCAACTCAATGTCAAACGTGATGGTTTGAGCATCGGTGCCTGTCAACTCGGTCAGGGCCGGGCCTCCGGCGCGCTGGTGGGTCGTGTATCTGGCCGACACATTTTGCACCATGTTCTTGATGGTCTCGACATGACTATCAAACACGGAAAAGCTGATGTCTCCGAGGCAACCAACGATCACGGATAAATCCCTCCCAGAACAAAACCATCAGCATTGAAGCACGGGAGGTACAGGCAGACCACCGTATCATCAACGGCCGGCAACCACCACACCACATGAGACTTGTGCTGATGGTCGGTGGAGTTGTCCGCTCCGATAACCTTTTCCTCTTCATCCCAAATCTGGCGGGAGCCATCCATGGTCTTTTTGATTTCAAGGTTGTAGGGGCTGGGGTGGATATACTGGTGATTATGCTCACCGGCTGACTCCGTATAGACAATGGCTTTGTAGTGCTGCATCACCGGGAGCCAGCCGGACGTGATGCCGGTGTCCTCAAACTTACAACGGACAAGGCGCTTTTCTTTGTTCACATCGGTGACTTTACCGAGGCGAACATCAACAGCAGTGTTCATCAGTACCCTCCTAAAACATGACGGCCGGAAACCTGCGTGGTGTACCCGCCAGAGCCAGTCACGGTATGTTTGGCCTGCTTCACGATGTACTTTCCATCCCACGGCCCGAAGTCCTTAGCCTCAAACGTCAGACCGGCCACCTTGCCCGGATCACCGGAATAGGTAAAGCCTACCTGACGCTCAAACTTGTTGTGCAGTCGGAGCTTTTTGGCAGCCAGTTCTTTGGCCTCGGCCTTGCTCGTGACCGGGGCATAAACTTCCAGCTGCTGGTTGGTTTTGCTCTTGGCATCGTAGTCCTTGACGTAGGCGATACCCTCAAGGGGCTTGCCGCTCGGCCCAACATAGGACACCCGGCAGGACGCATACTGCGTTCCGGCCTGGCCGAGCGTGTGGCTCCACTTGATATAGCTCTTGTCGTCCTTGGTGACAGTCCATGCAGAATCTTTTCCCTCGTATTCCTTCTGGTCGAAGATGACGATTTTGCCGTCTGTACATTTCAGCGACAGGCCGGCATCATGGCACAGCTGCGACAGGAAGTCGATGTCAGAGCAGCGGTACTGCTCCACACGCTTATACTCCGGGTCTTGCTTTGCAAGAAACTGGGATTGCATACCGTTCTTCTTCGCCATTTCATTGGCGATGCCGGATAACTTGTACTTTTCCCAACCCTTGCTCTGCTTGGTCTGCCGGATCTGGCTGGTATAGGGCAGCCCCGTGGCCTTTATGGTGATGATGTCGGGCGGGCCGGATGCGTTTATGCTGTCCAACTCAAACTCCCCGCAGTCCAGCGCCTCATCCTTCCCGTCAGAGTGCCAGTTACAGGCCGTGATGGTAGCCCGGATTTTCAGGCCGCCTTCACCGCTGCCGGAAGAACTGCCGCCAGATTTACCGGAGATCTCGCTGGCATCGACCCAGCCATAGACCCGGGACGTTCCGTCCGTGTGAATAACATGGTACGGGTGCAGCGCACCCTGTTTGATGATGGTGATCTTGGCCGGGCCAGCCTTTGGTGTTCCGTTTGCCTTTTTGTCGGTAGATGCCTTGTAGTGCGGACCACCGAGAAACTGCACCACGTCACCAACCTTGTAGCCATCAGAAGATGCGGCCGACACATCGCCGTCCAGCATCTTCTGGAGCCAGTCGGTCATCCAAACGCCCTCCCGGTCTTGGAGTTTGATCTGCAGGTCGTCACTGGCATCTTCCTCATTATCGGTAAATGTCAGCGACAGCAGGTAGGGCTTGATGCTGCTGGTGATGTCCACACCGTCAAACTCCACCGTACACTCGGCATGGCGGGCGGTATTTTCGTCGCTCATGTGACCACCTTCTTCCACGGGGGCAAGGTGGAGCTGGTTTGCGTCTCGGTATCCGGGAGCGTCAGAACGATTCCGGCCGGGAACACAAAATAGCCCAAGTGCTGCGGATTAGCAGCCATCAGGTTGGGAGCATAGGCGCAACTGCCGAGCTGCTTATAGGCCACACTGTCCCAGTGGTCGCCTTGCACAGTCGTATAGGTTTTACTCATGCATACCTCCCTCTGAAATCATCGTCCTCTGCATCTTTCACGATTTCGAGGACAAGTTCTCTCAGGCTGTCATTCTGGGCATTCAGGACGTTTTGCAGCTCGGCAGTATCAGATATACCTGAGATATGGTAAACCGGCGAGAGCGATATAGGAACCGTGCTGCGTGCTGAGGAGGAGCCGTTGCTCTCTGGCAGCTCAGCGCTCATGGGGGTAACGCTTGCGCTCTCCATCTCCCGTCTGGTTTCCGAGGCCGTCAGAACAGATTCACCGCCGTTGAAGTAGACCAGCTCCGGGCCATGCTCACCAACGAGGGCAAAGCCGGGAGCCGCATCTTCCGTACCAACAGCATATCCGGGGATTCCGTGGTTGACATTGTAGCGCTCGTTGGAACCTGCCAGCGCAGTAGAGGCCGCCGAGGCGATTTTGGCATAGGCTTCCTGCACACGGGGCATCATGCTGGATGCGCCATCGATGAAGCCCTGAATCGTCTCCTTGGCGCTTTTCGTGGCCTCGTCGCTCATGTCCATTTCCGATACGGTATCGGCTACGGTCTTGGCGATTTCGTCCATAGAATTGCTCATGCCGGTCTTGAGGTCGGCGATAGATTCGCTGGTGGTATCCTGCGCTTCTTTCAGCGCAGCGTAGTTCTCAACCATTTTGGCGAGGTCAGCGTCCGAGGCCGAGGCCATACCGGCAATCGCATTGACGGATTCCTTGCTGCCATCCGCAAAACTGGCGATAACTTCACTCAGACCGTCGATGTCAGCCGCCCGTTCGTTCAGCTTTTCGAGGTTCTGGTTGTAGTTGTCCCAGTAGGTGATCTGGCTTTGCAGTGCATTGTTGATGGATGCAGCGGAGGTCGAAACGACCTTTTCCGCAGAATCCCACAACGCATACTGGCCGCTGATGCTGCCGTAGGCTTCATCATAGGCATCCTTGTAGGCTGCAATGATGTCCTGAATCCGAAGCTCTGCATCAGAGATGGCATTCGCCACATTCTGCTGCTGCGCTGCAACATCGTCTGCGCTGTCGGCGGCGGACTGCTGCGAAGCATTCAGGGCATCGACTGCGGCGCTGGCCTCCTGATACTCGGCCTCGGCGGCATTGATAGCCTCCTGATCCTGTTCTACGGCGGCGGTGTAGTTCTCGACCTCCCGCCGGGCAGTGACAAGGTCATCCGAGTACCCCATATACTCAGTGCGCAGTTGCTGCACATCCTCGCTCATGGTGCGCCACGGCAGATCTTCCACCGTGCCGTAGGTGAGCTTGAACTGCTCATCCGTCAGGCCGAGGGTGGTCAGCAGCTTATCGTAGGCAGCAGACATGCCGGCATTGGATTTTTCCACCTTTGCCTGCGCGGTCGCCAGCTTGGTTTCGTTCTCAGCACTCTCAACCAGCACATTGTTGTACTGGTCATAAAGGGTGTTCAGGTATTCCTGCCGGGCCTGTGCCTTGGCATCCGCCACATAGGCATCCGTGTGCTGGCGCAGCGCTGCGGTGCCGCCCTTGATGGAATTGGTCTCAAGGTCAATATCATCTGCAAGACTGGGCACCAGAACAGACAGCCGGGCCAGCGTGTCGTGGTATTCGGCATTTCCGTCCGTGTTCCCATTTGTGGCGGCCTCGATGGCCTCCAACTTGCTGATGTACTGGTCCGCAACGCTGGCGGTCGCTGCCATGTTGGACAGGGTGGAATCGTAGCTTGCGCTCGCTTCTTCCATGCTGTCGCCCATATCACGAGCGGCGCTGGTCAGCTCCTTTACAGGAGGAACGGAATCATCGGAGGATGTTGCTAGAGCAGTTACCACCGTCACCACGCCGGCCGTTGCGACGGCTGCAATGGCGAGAGGTCCAGCCAAGCCGGCAAGGGTGCCCGTGAAAAGCGTTGCGGCCATTTGCGCAGCCTTGATGCCTGCTGCAACTGCGGTCAGGACACCGAGCAGGCCACCCAACGTTACCGTTCCGGCGGCGATGCCACGGACAAGGCCGGGGTTCTCCTCTACAACGCCCTGCATCCAGCCAAGAACTTCAGCTCCGACATCGTACAGGCCGGACATTGCCGGGGTCAGGTCTTCACCGATTGCGATTTTCAGGCCATCCGCTGCGGACTGCATCAGAGTCAGGCGGCCGTTCATGTTGTCCAGCATAGTGCCGGCCATCTTGTCGGCAGACCCGGCGCAGTTGTTCAGAGCCGCAGTATAGTCTGAGAAAGACTGCCCACCCTCGGCCGCTGCTTCGCTGCATCCAGCCATGATGGTTTGCAGTTTGGAATACTGGTTCGTGCCAGCTACCGTCTTCGCAAGGTTGGCCTGCTCTTGGTCAGTCAAGTCACCCCAGATGCCAGCCATGCCGGTGAGGATACTGGACAAGCTCTGCATATTGCCCTGTGCATCGTAGATGTTTACGCCATATGCAGCCAGCTTGTCGCCGCACTCCTTCGTGTTGGTAGCAAGTCGGGTGAAGATTGCGTTCAGGGCCGTACCAGCTTCGCCACCCTTGACACCAGCATTGGCCATGGTGGCCAGCACTGCCGTCGTTTCTTCGACCGAGTAGCCGAGGGACGTTGCGGTGGCTGCACACGCCTTGTATGCCTCGCCCAGCTGGATCACGTTCGTGTTGGAGTGAGCCATGGCGTAGGCCATCACATCGACAAAGTGCGTGGTGTCAGAGGCTTTCAGACCAAAGGCAGTCAGATAGTCGGTAACAATATCGGATGCCTGCGCCAGATCCATGTTGGCGGCAGCAGCCAGATTCAGCACCGGGCTGATGCCCTCCAGCATAGACTGGGTGTCCCAGCCTGCCAAAGCCATGTAGGACAGAGCATCAGCCGATTCACCAGCGGTGAATTTCGTGGTTGCGCCCATTTCCTTGGCCTTGTCGGACAGGGTCGTCAATTCCTCGCCGGTAGCACCGGAGAGAGCCTCGACATTGCTCATGGATGCTTCAAAATCACCTGCGGTGTTGATGCAGTCCATGTAGGCATCCCGGATTTCTCCGAGGGCCTTTGAAATGCCGACCGTGGCCAGCGTGGCCTCGACCGTCTCAAGCGCCTCGACCGATTTTTCACCGAATCCCTTTGCGCCCTCACCGGCCTCGTCCATCGTTTCTTGAGGTCAACCTGCTTATCCTTGAGCTTATCGACCTCAGTTTCCAGCCGGACGCTTTCCGCCGTCAGCTGCGTGGTATCCACGCCAGCTTCGTGCAGAGCATTCCCGGTGGCAGCCAAACGCTGCTCATAAGTGTTCAGGGAGGCCGTGGTCTTGTCGATCTGCGCCTGTTTGGAAAGCAGCTTGTTTTCCAGCGCGGAGGAGTAGCCCTCGGTTTCCTGAATCTCTTTCTGGATGTTGTCGTACTGCTGCTGCAAAACAGAAAGCCGCTGACGGGTTGCGTCAACGGCCTGTTGCTGCTTCTGGTACGCCGAAATGTCGGATTGTACTTTGTTCAACTGCTGAATCTTTCCCTGTGTTTCCACAAGGGCAGACTGAGCAGCCTTGAATGTACTGGAAAAGCTGCTGTTCTGTTTGGCGGACAGGTTGAACAGCAGCTCCCACTCTTTACGAGCCACTACTTACCGTCCTTTCTCGCTCTCTGGCGCTCGGCAATGAGGTCATTGCTGCTGCGGATCCATTGCCGGAACTGATACAGGGGCATTTCCAGCCAGTAGGGCGCAGGCGTACAGTTGACCTGTGCCATTGCAAGCACCTGTCGCCGCAGCCACACGCCGCCATCACCGGTTACAAGTCCGACCTCAGCAAAAAATTTCTCGCTTTGGTGCGGATGGTGTTGTAGTCCCGGATGCTCATAGCACCAATGACATCAACACCGATAGGCTCGGTACACGCCCGGCAGGCCATGCGGATAAGGTAGCCCGCACTCATCGATGGGATGATAACCGGCTGATTCAGAGCCGTAAGCTCTGCCTCGATGGCGATGGAGTCATTGCCGGTCAGCTTGCCCCAGTTGAACGTGAGGGATTCGTAGTGCTTGCCCTCATAGTCAAGGGGCTTCTGGAGCTTGTGAGTGTAGGTATACGGGTCAGCAGCGGCAGCAGCCTTTGCAGCGGCAGCCTGAGCTGCATCAAATTCTTTCGGGTCAATGACGGCGTTCATGCTGGATAGCTCCTTTCACGCTCAAAAAATAGGCCGGGACTGCAAAATGCAGCTCCGGCGGAACGGTATATGCGGATTACTTGCCCAGGGCCGCACGGACACCGGCCAGATAATCCACACCGTTGATGTAGCAGATGAAGTTGATGGGGTCCAGTTCACGCACCTTCTTACCGTTGATGTACGTTGCCCAGTAGCGGACAGCGTACTCACCGGAGCCAGAGGTGGGCGTTGCGGGGGCAATGGCGCCACCCTTGGTCGATTTGGGCACGACCACGAAAATATGCTTTTCCTTCCGTGCCTCGACCGTGCCCGCAACAGGATCCTCATACTGGTTTGCCACACGCAGGTCAATGCTGTGACGGCGCAGCTCCGACAACTGGACGGACTGCGGCGTGGTGGTGCGGAATTCCAGACCAAGGGTCATAGCCTCCAAATGGCCCAGAATGACCGCTTCGACGTTACCACCGACACCAGCGCCCGAAATGCTCTGCGTCAGAAAGGTAACATCAGGCAGGGTAACTTTCGACATACCCAGATACTCCACGCTGTCCTCATAGACCGCGAAGTTGATAACGCTCTGATCGATTGCCATTGTAGTGCCTCCTTTTTAGGACTGGAGTGCGCTGGTCACATAGTCAGCGTCATATTCCAGCACAAAATCAATTTCCTGCGCCGGAGAGGGCGGGGTCATGTAGACGTGCAGCTTGATTTTGCCCGCCATCAGGCTGGTCAGCGGGTTCTCGTTTTCCAGCATTTCCACACGGGCACCCAGCAGATAGCCTGCGCCCACCAGACCGTTCAGCCAGATGGTGGCGCTATCCAGAATGGTGTCGATGAGACGACGGTTCATCGGCTTGTCGAGCTTGCTCCAGAACGTCTTGATGAGGGTGTTGGAGACGTAGTCGAACATACGGCTGAGCGGGATGAAGTAGTCCTTCACATCCGTGGACTTGGGGTAGCACGCAGTATGGTTGCCCCAAGCGGTCCAGCCGCCCATGAAGTTCAGGAAGGTGCAGATGCCTGCAGCATCAACAACAAGGGCCTGATTATAGGTCAGGTTGATGGTGTTGCCGTCGTCGTCGCACAGGCCGTCGATGTGAACGGTCTTGTTGGAGGGGCTTTCATAGGGAATGCCCTCGTTGCCGGTATCGGTTTCTGCAAGGCAGCCCGCCTCGACGGTGGAGCCGTGGAAACGCAGATCACCGAGGGTGCCATTGGGCCAGCACAGGATGGTCTTTTCGGTATAGGTGCCGCTGTTTTTCGCCTGAACCGCAGCGGTATAGGTCTTTGCGGAAATGTCCACCAGAGCCTTGCCGGTAAACATGCCGTTGATGGAGCCAGCCTTTGCGTCCATAACAGCTGCAACGGTGGCATCCTGGGAGAAGCCGGGAGCCATAATCAGGTCGGGCACAATGCCGAACATGGTCAGGCACAGCTCAATCTGCTCAACAGCGGCGGACACATCGGAAGCCTCGGCGGTCTCGCCAACGGGCAGGAAAATGACCGGCTGGCAGGCGCACAGCTTGAAGTGGTAGTACATCACCTCACAGACGGTGTACTTGGCCCAGTCGTCGTCATAACCCAGCTGTTCCTTTGCCTCATCATAGCTGGTGCAGAGCACCGGGAGGCCAGCGGTCGCAGCAGTACCGGTCGCCTTAGACAGCGGTGCGGTGCCAATGACAAAGGGGATGCCGCAGGTTGCGGTGTTCGGTGTCGCCACGGCGGTATCGGCGCGGCTGACATTGATACCATGATCTGCCATAGTATGTATTCCTCCTTACTTGGATTTGGCGAGCATCCGTGCAAATGCAAGGACGGCCTCGCCGCGTGCTTTTGCCTTTTCAGGCGTGGTGTGCAGTTCGTCCACATTGATGATGAAGTCGGCCACACCGGGATATTTCTCGGTGGCAATCTTCACATCATCACGCTCTACGGCCTCCGCAGCAGCGCAGGGGTAAATCGTGTTTTTCTGGATGTAGCCCAGAATGGACGGGCCGACGTAAATAGAAACGCCGGGCTTGCTCTGTGCAGGCTCGGCGCTCACAGTGTTTTCGGCGTTCTGTTCCGCCGCGGTCTTTTTCACCGCCATAATTCAATGTCCTCCGTTTGCTGCACGGTCGGCAGCTTCCAGTAGGTGATCATTTCTCCGGCATAGTAGGGCTTCGATTCCTCGTCATAAGGAATGCTTTCCAACTTGTGGTCGGGAGAAATGTCGAGAGTGAACTGATACCGGGGCTTTCCATCAGCTCCGACATCGCCCACCTTGCGGACTTTCAGCAGCTCCACCCGGAAACGCTCCATCATGTTCAGAAGCGCAAGGTCGCCCTCCTGTTCGTCCGGGTTGTAGCAGCAGAAAATAGATCGCACAGACACGACCGTGCGCTCCTCGTTGCCAGGCTGCTGCTCCGTTGCCAGCGGAATGACCCGGTGGATGATGTAGGGAGCCTTTTTCTTGGCAGCCCTGCTGTCAGGCAACCGCATCAGGTAAACTTCCGGGGCACGGTAGGCCTGTTCGGTATCGCCCTGCTGCATAGCCACTGGAAGAATCATGTCGGCCATGATTTTCTCGGTGAATGCTTTCAGCTGTTCAAGCAAAACCACACTGGTCATATCACACACCCCATCCGTTCAAAATTCGCGTGATTTCATGCTCAATGCGCTCCTCATAGGTGGATGCCATTTTCTCCTCAATGGAGTCCATGACATTCTCGTTGGAGTACATCATCTGCGGGGTGGCAGGGCCAAACAGTTCCTTGACCGGGAACCGTTTTTCTCCTTGCCGCTCATAGATGCCATAGTGAGAGCCCATCTTTGCCTCGAAAGCGTGGTCCAGTGCCTGTCTTGCGCCGGACTTCTTCACGCGAGTTACCACGCGGCCGCTGCGGTCCACCTTGGTGTCGAAAACTCTAAGGGGGATAACGCTGCCACGGTAGCCGAAGTTGATGGAAACCTCACCATTGCTGCCCCGCTGGATGTTGTTGATATTCTTTGTGCGGTTGGAAAATTCGCTGCTGCTGATGGCATACTCCTGCGTGACTGCCCGCTTCGCCACCGTTTTTCCGGCGGCAGCGGCGCGAGCCAGCGCAGATCCTACAGCACGATTGGCACCTCCGGGGATTCCGGAAAGGATGGCTGACACGCGGTCAAACCCCTCCTCTGCAATGTCAACAGCGATGCCAGCTGTCACGCTGTGCATCATGGTGTCCGTTGTCACATCGCTCATTCGTCAATCGCCTCCAGTTCTACCCGCAGCATCCCCATTTCGCAGACAGAGGATGCCACATAGTAGCTGCGGACAAATCCGTCTTCGTCAATGCCCAGCTTGCAGCCCTGCTCCGGCTGCTTCCCGCCGAGAGCTGCAATATCGCAATGCAGCACCCGGCTTACCCGGTATATGCCCTCTGCATGGTCACTGATGCTCTGACGCACCCGCTCCTTTTCGGAGAGGCCGGTCATGACAATGGGAATATCCGAATACTCCTCACCGTCATAGTAGACCGTGTGCGTTTCTGCGAACTCGTCCAGATTCAGAAAGACGCTGTTCAGGTCTTCCTGCACAGCGTCCTTGAAGCCGCTCATGCGGTGGGCATCGCAGCAGACAGCTCCGGGGCCTCGGTGCTCTCGTCACCGGGAACAACGTCCTCGGCGCAGATAGCCTCGACGAGTTCATCCTTGGTCTTGAGCTGCTTGGTTTCGATGCCCATATCCGCAGCCAATTTCTTCAGCTCGGCTACGGTCATGCTCTGCAGCTGGTCGCGGTCGAGGTGTGCCGCCTCAGAGCCGTTCTGCGAGGCTTCGGCTGCGGGGGTGTCGTTACCTTCCGCAGTTGCCGGAACGTCCGCAGGGGCGGTTTCCGGGGCAGTGGGCGCAGAAAACGCGCATTTCGCCACACCCAGCCCGATAAGGCGGCGTGCTTCGCTTTCGCTGACCTCGCACTGTTCACCACGCATGACGGTGTGAATGCCCGTCTTGGTGCGGCAGCCATAGCCGCCGCAAAGAATCTCAACAAGCATCGGTATACTCCTTTCTGGCCAGACTTAGCCGACCACGTTCTTGACGCGGATCCACGGGCAGTAGTTGTGGGGTGCAGCCAGCGGGCGGGCCTTGAGAATGGTCTTGCGCAGGTCGTTCTCCTGATTGAGACTGAACTTCGGAACGCGGCGGCTTGCGATGGTGGTATGCTCGGTGTCACCGTAGTTGATCTGGGTGATGGCACCATACATCAGGTGGCCGCAGCCGGGAGCGGTGACCAGAGCATCAGTCTTGGGGAACTGAGGCCGTACCTTGCCTCATCATCAACGTAGGTTCATCAACGGAAATCAGGTTCAGCTTGTGACCCTTGAAGTTCAGGGTGCCGCCATAGACTACGCCGTGATACGGACTGAGCTGCTCCTCAATCTGGCCCACAATGATGCCAGAGTTCTTGTCCAGCAGGCGCTGCACCTTTTCGAGGTCCAGAACGGCATTGTAGGTATCGGCACCCAGCAACAGGTCTGCGGAAGCCAGACCACGGCTGGACAGCATATCACACATGGCAGCAACATCCTCAAAGAATTTGCCGCCTTCCTCGTTCCACTTTGCAGCAGGGACATAGATGTGGTCGTTCTCATGGCCAGGGTTGTAGAACTTCACAACCTTGGTATCGCCCTTGGTCTGATTGTCGATCATTTCCTGCATGGTGCAGCCGTTATCCAGCATAGTCTGGGCGCACATCCACTCCTCACGGCGAACGATGCGGGCATCCATATCTGCCAGATCTTTCTGGGTCAGTTTGGCCGCACGCTGCGCCGGGGTGCTGTTGGCATAGATGGCCTCGCCAAAGCCACGCTTCGTCAGGTCATCGGTGGACAGCTCACGGCTCATGCCGATGAATGCAGGCTCAAGCTCATGGATCTCGTAGCCCATGCGCTCCATCGGAATTGCGCCGACACGAGGCGCAACAAAGGCTGCCATCTTCTGGTCGCCGTCCATGTACTCGGTCAGAACCTTGTTGGACGCAAAGATGTCCTCGTCGCTGGTCGGGAAATAGCGGTCACGGAAGAAAGTCTTCTTGGGGACGACTCTCTTATAGACGGCCATCAGGGTGTAGGTATCGAAAAAATTCAGTTCAGCAGGCATGATATATCCTCCTTACAGTGCCGGTGCAGCGGCCTTGAAAAAGATGCCGCCCTCGCGCAGGGCATCCTTGTCAGCCTCGGTCATGGTGTAGCTGTCGGCCACAATGCACTTGTTGGTGTTGAAGCAGCCCGTCAGGTACACCGAAACGATCATATCATCGGACGTGCCGACCTCAACATCATCACACAGGATGCAGTTGGCGGTCAGCACCTCGCCGCCAGTGGCCGCGGTGCCCAGCACCACCAGCTTGCCGTCGCCGGAATCGCCGCCGGACTTTGCCAGAATGGTGCCACGCTTGATGGTAGCAGCCTCGGCCAGCTTACGGATGGTGCCGCCGCTGACCATCAGCTTGGGATAAATGTCGGCAATCAGACCGTCATAATCCATGCTGCCCAGTCTTTTGCTCAGTTCAGTCATTGTCGTGTTCCTCCTTACTTTTTCTCGTCCTCGCTAAACAGCGCAGCAACGGCAGCATCGAGCCGCAGCCATGCGTTCAGCCGGGGTCTTAGATACATTGCCCTTCGCATTGGGCAGAGATTCCGGGTCGCCGGTCGCGAGTGCGCCCGGTACAGCCTCCACGCCCTGGGCACCGGATGCCTGATTGTCGGCCTCCAGCTTCTTCAGGAACTCGTGGCCCTGCGTAGCTGCGGCCTTGGCAGCGCGGAAAGCCAGTTCACGGGCATCGCAAGCAGTCTTGCCGTACTTGGCCTCCTGAACCATAGCCGGGTCGAACAGGTTGGCCACCTCGTCGATTTCAGACAGTCGTGTGCGCTCGTTCTGGGATGCCTGTTCAGAAGCGCTCTGCTCAAGCTGGTGGCACAGCTCCGGGTTTTCCTTGCGAAGCTCCTCGATGGTAGTTGCCATAGTGGTATGTCCTCCTTCGTTGGACTGGGCGGCGGGTGCCGCCGGTGTATTTGCAGTAGCGGCCACAGGTGCAGTCGCTTTAGCCATAGGAATATTGCCGGGCAGCTTTGTGCCCGGTCTCAGGTGCAGGGCGTGGCCCTTGGCGTAGATGGTCTGCCGGTCGGCGCTTGCCGAGATCTCCACCGGCTCGGCATCATCCAGAAGCTCATTTGCAAAGCCCTTCTCCACAGCCTCTTTGCCGGTCATGTAGGTGGTGTCAGCCATCATGTGCAACAGCACAGTCTCAGAAAGGCCGGTTTTCCGCTTGTAGATGGAAACCTGACTCTTATCCCATGCGTCGTTGGCATCCGCCGCTTTGCGCAGCTCGTCGGCATTGTAATTGCCCCAGATAAGCGACCAGCACTTGTGAATCATGACGAGGCTGGACGGATTTGCTTTGACGGTATCACAGGCACACATGATAAGCTGCCGCCCGACATGGCCACGCCGTCCACAATACAGGTCAGCTTTGTGCCCTTGGCAGCCAGCTCACGCAGCCGGTTATGAATCAGGATAGACACGCCGGCATCACCGCCTACACTGTCCATGCGGATGGTAATCTCCGTGCAATGCTCGACCTGCTGCAAGTCGGACAGGAACTCGCTCTCGATGATGTACTGGCCCGGAACCGGTTCGCCCGTCCACCAATCCGTGGGCTGCGTGTCCACAATCTGGCCGTACATGGTGATGTCAGCTCTCTGGCCGTCAGTGCTGGCCATTGCATAGCAGGGCCGCTGGATGCTCACCATCGGGGTGCTACTCGGTGCTTTCGGCATTTTCTTTACCTCCCTGTGTAGTGACGCTTTCTGTGGTTTCGATTACTCCCTCGCTGCCAGCAGCCTTGAGCTGCTCATTTTCGTGGGCCAACTCTGCGACATTGTCCTCCCAGTCGCCGCCGCCCAGCTCGCGTGTGACCTGCTCATGGGTGCGGAAGCCGTGATGGGTCTGGAGCACGGCGGCCTCGACCTCTTTCTTCGGGTCAAGGGTGCCCTGTACAGGCCCAATCCACCGTGCGCCACACCATGCAGCACGCACCAGAGGGTCATCAAAAAAGCCCGGGGCGATTACTCGTCCACGGGCCACAGCCTCAGAAAGCCAAATTTCATATACAGGCTGGCAGAAGCTGCCTACCAGCCATGCACGCCGCATCTTGATACCTTCCCATGCCTCCAAAAGAGAGGCACGGCTGGCCGAGTAGCTGGCGTTGAACTCTTTCAGCAACAGCTCATACGGCATTTCAATGGCACCACCCATGAGTTTGCACAGCGTTTTGACGAACGTATCAAACCCTGCGGTGGGAATATTGGGGTTTCCGAACTTGATGTCCTCACCCTTGCCGAGGTGCGCAACCGTACCCGGCCCCATCTCATACTCGTTCGGGCTGTGGCTGGCGTTGTCAGCCTTTGGGTTGTCCACAGGAACACCGCCGAGATCTCCGCTGCCGGTTTCGTCAAACGGGATAGCGTTCTTCGGGGTATCGGTGACAATCCATGCCGTGAAGAAGCTCTGCACCAGAGCTGCCAGCAGTTCCGACTCCGTATATCTGCGAAGCTGGAGCAGCGGTTCGATGATGGGTGCAATGAGCGGGACACCACGGTACTGGTCCGGACGTCGGACTCCATAATGTGCAGGATCTGGGGCAGCCCAGTTGTCGCACCGACCGCCTCCACTCGCTGCCATTTGGTGATGTCATTCCGCCACTCATGCGGATATGTGTTGCGGACGTGGTAGGCCACGATCATGCCGCTGCTGTCCACTTCCACACCATCATAGATTTTGTTCCCGGTGTTGGGGTTTGTGCCCTCGGTATAGCCCAGGCCATCCAGCATACCGCCGAGCTTATCCGGGGTGGACACACGGTCAGCCTCCACCAGATGCAGCCGCAGCCCGTAGGGGTGCAGCTTGTCCGGGTCACGAATTTTCACCACGGCGAACACATCACCGCTCATAAGCCAGCTTTTCAGGGCCAACTGCTGCAAGCCGTAGAAATCGTTCAGCCCCATGGCATCACAACTGCGGCGGTTTTCGGCCCAAAGCCGGAACTCTGCCTCGGTTTTACTCTGCCACTCTTTGGCTTTTTCCGGGGATAGCCCCAGTACGTTTCGGTCAACGGTCGCTTTCAAGGTCAGCCCGGTGCCAACGATCTTCGTTCGATTCGTGTTGATGGCACTGGTCGCAACAGGTGCGCTCATGTAGAGCATTCTGCTCCGCTGCCGCAGAATATCTGCGTTGTCGTGAATATCGCTGCTCGGAGAGTTGCTGTTGGGGAAGAAAGCCCGCAGCGCACGCCGTTTGTAGGATGCGCCCGCCTCGCTGTAGCCGCTGGCCTGCGGTGCAGCGGTGACGCGGTATCTGACACTCAAGAGTAATCGCCTCCGTAATTTTCAAACTAAGCGGGCTGGCTGGGGAAAGGAGTAAAAAGCAGCCAGCCCGCGGCAAAGGCCCTTTCGGGCCGTCACCCTAAAGGATCACCAATCGCGCGGGATAACGGAGAATGCCTTGCGGGCACTCTGGCCGTTCAGAAGCGCGGTCAGTTCATCGACCTTTTCCTCGGCATCTTTGATCTCATCGCTGAGCTTGCCGAGGTCAAGACGTGTGAGTTCCCGGTCGTCCAGACGGTAGCTTTTCACGCCACCGGAAAGCAGCTTGTTGTAGGCCACATACAGGTTATCAAGCCGCTTCGTGTGGAACTCCAGCCGCTTTTTGATGGTCACGGTATCCATAACTCACACCTCACCAGTCGTCTAAAAAGTTCTCCCGCCTCCGGCCGGGGGACGGCTGGGGACGGGAGACGGGTTGTTGAATATTTATCACCGGGGCTGCCGGTGCCTCTGGTGCCTTGCCGCGCAGCCTTTTCAGCGCCCGGTCGATGGCATCAAGGTCTTTCGGCAGCACCTTGTAGGCCGCTATGGCATAGTTTCGGCAGTCAAGAGGTTCGTTTCGCTCATGGCCGGAGATTTTATCCCATTGCCACGGGTTGCGGTGGCCCTCTTTGTATATCAAATGCTCTGACAAGAGGCCGTTGAAGTAGCCGAGGCCGTAATCGTCCCGGCGTGGGAAGTGGCAGTACCGAGGGCCCGGCTCCTGCACTTTCAAATCGTCCATGATGATTTGCTTGCCAGCGTCAACGCCCAACTGGTACTGCCAGCACATCCCGATGTAGCGGTTCTGCACCGTGATTTTCACCTGCTTTGGCGGGCCTGTGAACGGCCGGTCGGAGCCGGGAAAGCCCTTGATGCAGAAAACCTTTTTGCCGATGCGGTCATGGCAGCGCTGGCGCACCTCTTGGGTGAAATGGCCGCCCTCGTCTACAAATTTGATGGAAACGGGCAGCTCTAGGCCGTCAACAAATTTCAGCTTGCGGTCGAAAACCAGCTCGTCCAGTTGCTGCCAGACCTCGTCACTGTCCGGGCGGCCAGAGATGATGCCTTTTTCGATGCCCCATGTTTCCCCGAAGTGACCGAAGCCCACGATCTCGTACTCCATGCGGTCGTCCTGCGTATCAACGCCAGCGGTCAGCACCAGCACACCATCCGGCAGTTCCGCAGGGTATTCCTCCCTGCGGCCAAGCATGGTGTCCTCGTCCTGCACATCGCCGCGATCTTCCCACAGCAGCCCCAGACGGGTGTTGTAGACAACCTGCATCTTCTTGGTATCGCCCAGGGCATTCAGGTATTTCAGCACGGTATCTTTCCATGCTGCCCACTGCGAAACAAAGCTGTTCAGCCAAAAGCTGCGGATACCGTTCTCATAGGCGGCGGGATTTTCCGCTTGCCAGTGAGCTGGTGCCCGCTTCATGGTCACTTCGTCCGAAATGCAGGCGCACTCCGGGCAGAGATACCACACGTCCTTGACCTTGTAGGTTTTCTCTCCGTGGGTTTCGATGGTGTCATACTCGTACCGAATATCTTCCCAACGCAGTTCATGGAATCCCTTGCAGTGCGGGCACTGGGATACCCAGCGCTCCATCGTGCCCTTGACGTAGGACTTGGCAATGGCACTGTGTCCCTTGATGGTGGGCGTGCTGACTTCCACAGCCTTTGCGTTGTAGAAAGTGGTCTGCCGGGCCATTGCCAGTTCCCAAGGGTCGCCCTCTGTGCCGGCACTCACTGCCCAGCGGTCACGCTCGTCACCCAGCACATAGCGGATGGGCTTTGATGCCAGAGCGTGCGCCTCGGTAGATCCGCACATGGTCAGGATGCCGCCGGGATAACTTTTCTGCAAAATCGTGTTGCCGCTGTCCCGGCTCTTTTTCTCCGCGACCTTGGCCCGCAGTGTAGGGCAGTCTCGTATCATGGGGGCGATACGGAGCTTGCTGTACTCCTTGGCATCCGTCATTTGGGGATGGATGAAAAGAATACTGCCGGGGTCAACGTCAATGGTGCGGCCTATGACATTGTTTTCAAACTCCGACTTGCCGACCTGTGAGGACGCAACGACAACGATATGATGGATGCGCGGGTCGGAGAATGCGTCCATGATCTCCACCAGATAGGGCGTGCGGCTGTTACGCCAGCGGCCCTGCTCGGCAGACGCTTCCGGGGACAGGACGCGGTTTTGTGTGGCCCACTCGCTCACGGACACATTGGGCGGGGGCCGGATAGCTGCCACCAGCTTTGACACCAGAGCATTCAGACGGTCAACCGCTGCATTCTCACTCATCGTCGTCACCAGCCAGCTTTTCAGCCCACGCCTTGCGTTCACGGACACGGGCCTCATACTTTGCCGGGTCGTAACGGAACATGGCGATTTCCTCGGCTATCTGATTCACCTCGCCACGCATATACTCTGCCACCTCTGCCGGATCAGACAGAGCAGCCGCATTGATGGCAACACGGCTGGGCAGCGCCATCAGCGCACCCCGGACGGTGTAGATAAGCTCAGAGGTCATAGCGGCCACATCCTCACTGCGGTGCATCTGCCCGGACAGCTCTTTTGCCTCAGCTTGAGCGATTTTCGCTTTGCTGGCTTTGAGCGTAGCTTCTGCTTTCTGCTTGATGTGGTCCAGCTTTTTGGCCTCTGCCGCTTCCTCTTTGGTCAGCCCGCCACGGGCAGTGCTGGCATTGTAGGCCTGCACTGCGTCACCAAGGACAAATTTTCCTCGACTGACGGTGGTGAGCACCCCATCCTGTGTGAGCTGCTGCACCCTGCGTTCGTGATACCCAGCACGGCGGCCAGTTGGGTGGTGGTCACAGTCATGTCAGCAACTCTTTCTTTTGTCGGCATTCAGAAACCACCTCCTTTTTTGTAAAACTCTTTGGAAAATCACAGCGAAGTCATTATACAAACCGTAACGAAATGACTGATTTTTCCCTCACTAACTAGCTTGGTTTCGGGGTCGTCGAGCCCGCTCAGTGTGGGGCACCCCCGTCACAGTACCTTTTCGTCACCGAACGAGCCATCGTCGGCCCGCTCCTGTCCGCTGTTGGGCGGATGCAGAAAGGCTTCGACCACAGCAGGGTCATACTCGATGGTACACTCGATGCTGTCCATAGGGACGCTGGGACAGGCGTATACGGTTACGGTGTTCATGGTGTCGTGCTCCTTTCAGCAGGGAATGCTCACGCTTTGAATCTTCCTATAGGCATCCAGACGCAGCTCCTTCTTGTCGCCGTCGTAGGTTGCCTCGTAGTACATACAGTCAGGGACGGTGGTGGACAGCCAAGCCTTGTTGTTCTGAAGGGTGCTGCCGCACCAGAGTACGCACACGTCTTTCACGCCGATCTTCTGGAGATGTGCCAGCTCAGCGTTTGCATTATAGAGGCTGGCGACGGCAGCAATGGCGGATGCCACAAAATCATAGTAGTCCATAGTGATGATTCCTTTCCTCGAGATAAAGCCCCTGCCCGCATGAGCGCTGGCAAGGACGATTTCATACGCTGCGGATGACCTGAGCCTTGGAGTATGTGTCGTGGCCCTTGGTCATCATGTTCAGGAACTCGTCTTTGGTAAAGCCGGACAGGCGGAAGATTTCTTCGGGCTTCATGCCCAGCTGCTTGCCGATTTCCTCCACGGTCTTGCCCTCGTCAATGAGTTTCTTGACAATGGCTTTCATCGGCTCCAACAGGTGGGTGCCACGGGCACGGTTGTGGGTTATGGTGCCGTACACGTCGGCGCTCTCGTCGCCGTGGTGGTCTACGACTACGACCGGCACTTTGCCGCCCAGCAGGGACAGCAGCGGCTCCCGGCCCGATACCGTCCAGCGATGGAAGCCGTCAATGATGGTGCCGTCAGGGCGTACCACGATGGGCAGTGTCCAGCCGTTGGTCAGGATAGACTGGATAAGCAGCTTCAGGTTTTCCTCGCTGACCTTGTTGGGGTTGTAGTCGTTGGCGTGAATAGTGTTGCGGTCTACCCACTGGAGGGATGCCAGCGGGGCGAATACATCAATGCTTTCCATGGTTCTGCTCCTCCTTGATGCGGGCGTTGTGGTCGTTGTAGATGGTGGTCCAGAGAATGCGCAGGATACGCATTTTGGGGTCTCCGTACAACAGGCCCTCGTACATGGTCTTGTAGTGCTTCTGCTCAGCGATGCCGTAGGTCTTGATGAACAGGCCACGCCAGTGCTCGATGTGGGACAGGGTGTCCTTGGCGATGGTGTAGCGCTCCGGGTGCAGGAACAGAAGGTCTTTGCAGAGGGCTTTATAGTCCTTTTTCTCGGATTCTTCTTCCAGCTCCCCACGCTTGCGGGTGGTGCGCCGGAACATTTCAGAATCCCAGTAGAGCAGAACGAGGTAGGCATTGGGTTCTCGCCGCTGGATGCGCTCCCACAGGTCGTTGTCCGTTTCAGCTATCCAACGGAGGCCCTGTGTGCCGCAGTCACCGAAGAATGCGCACAGCCGGAGGGCATTCTTTCGGACACCCGCCTCATAGAGCCTCATGTAGATCTCAGGAAATTCAAGGTTTCGCTCCTTGATGTACAGCCACACATCGGAGTCCTTCCAGTCGTAGATGGGATAGAACTTGCCGCCGCGGGTGATGCGCTCCATTTTGGTGTTGGCAATGCACTTGAAGCGGGTCAGGCTTTCCGCCGTGCGCAGACCGACAAGCTGGATGCCGTCAGAAAACGCCTTGGAGCAGAACGTCTGGTAGTTCATTTCCCCTGCATAGTGGAGGTAGGGACTGTACATGATGGCAAAATCGGGCGGTTTGCGCATCCAGACATCTTCCTTGCCCGGCTCCCACGTTATCCACGATTCGGAGCTGGACAGGTGGTCAATGACGGACACCTGCTTGAACGGCAGGCAAAACCACAAGAATTTTGCGCCGACCGACAGGAAGTTGCGCCGCCAGCGGTATGCTGCATCGACCATCGAGGGGTAAAGCCCCTCCTCGTCGATGAACGTCACCGTCAGCTGCTTGGGGTCCAGCTCACCGGAGAGAATCATTTCATAAACGAGGTTGGCCATGCACAGGCTATCCTTGCCGGAAGAAAAGCTCAGGTAGATTTTGCAGCCGTTGGCGAACACATTTCGGATGCGGATCTTCGCAGCCTGCAACACGTTCAGGTTGCTTTCCACTACTTTCACAGGCATATCAGCTCACCACACTTCGGGCAGCGGATGTACCGGTGCTGCTCTGCGCCGCTGGCCGCCTCAGGAACAGCGGTTTCCGGCTCGGTAGGTGTAGACACCTCCAACACCGGGGAGGGCTGCTGCGGAGGCTCGGAGACGGTGGACACGGGCTGTGGGTCGGGCGGCGCTACCGGATAGGTAGGCGCTGCTGCATAGGGGACGTGTTCCTCATTCTGCTGGCGGTTGATGGACGAAATCTCGCTCTCTGGGAATTCTCCGTAGGAGCCAATCATTTCGTCCGCTTCATCCTCGGTGCTGTTCAGCATTTCCAGCAGATCGGCATCCCAGCCCGGGACATCCACATCACCGTCCAGCTCCTTGACCAGTTCCTCGATGGCATCCACATCAGTGAATCCCAGCTCATAGACCTTGTTGTCGGCCATCATGAGCTTTTTCTTCTGAACATCGGTCAGGCCGACCATGACATAGCAGTCACAGGTTTCCCGGCCCATGCGGAGCAGCGCTTCATACAGACCGTTACCGGCGATGATCTCACCGTCCTCGGCCACGACCAGCGGCTTGACCTGCCCGAACATTTCAATGCTGCGGATGTACTCGGTCAACTGCTTCTCGGAATGCCGGCGGATGTTGTGGGCGGGCTTGTGCAGCTCGGACAGCTTCTTTACCGTGATTTTCATCGTGCATCCTCCTTTCGGTCAGAAACGAGGTGCAGGACCACGGAGGCCAGCAGCACAAAGATGATGATGTACACCCGAAGCTCGCTCATCAGCGTCCAGATGCCCATGACACCCAGCGGGATCACGAGCTGCCACGAGGTAACAGTGAGCACGTCAATGAGAAAGCCGATGTTCTCACCGAACACCAGATACTCCGAATAGAGGTAGGTGGACAGCGAGGACAGCGCAATGATGGTGATCAGGATAGCCTTGAGCGTGTTCAGCAGTGGGCTGAAATTGACCCATGTGAGCAGCGCAGCCAGCACCATGTAGACACCGAACATCACGCCAGCCAGCACAAAGGACTTTTTCATGTTGCCGTGCTGGGTGCCATCTTCATTTTTGTCGTTGTAGGAGAACAGCGAGTAGTAGTACGGATAAGTGAACGGGCCGGGCAGCAGCAGGAAGCCTTTGTAGAGGCCCGTCTGGATACCGGCAGCAGTCAGGCCGGGGTCGATGTTGACGAATGCACCGTGGGTGTATACCAGCGCGGCAATGACAACGACTGCCAGCAGACCGTAAACAACCACCCATGAAAAGCCATCAGACAGGACGTTCCGAATCATGCCCTCTTTCAGAAGCATAAACAGGAACACAAGGCAGGTGCCGTAGACAATCAATGTGCCTCCGGTGGTGCCGATCGGCGTGTCGCCGAAGATCTCATAGATGCCGGACATCTGCGTCCATGTCTGGAACACGGTCAAAAAGCCGATGAAGTAGAACATCACCTTGCTCTGCATAATGCGCCGGACGGTCGGGATGTACTCCGCAAACAGACCGAAGAAGATACAGGCCAGCGAGTTGAAAACCGCCCAGATGATAGCCGCAGCAGCGCCGTTGTTGATGGCCAGCGTGCGGAAGTTCATCAGGGAGCCGACTCCTGCCCATGATGCAACGATGGAACAGGCGTAGAAAATGGTGGGGTTTGCCTTGAATTTTGCCTTGATTTTCTGATACATGGAAAATCTCCTTCTTTGTGACTGGGCACGGCGAAATGCCCAGCTGCAGCACCTCGGCTTTTCGGGGTGCTACGGTGATGCCGCACGCAAAGGAGCAACGTGCGGCCCGGAATCCTCCTTTCAGGCAATAAAATAGCGGCACCCACCGGGAATGGTGAGCACCGCTTGGCTTGATTTGAATTTTGCATCCTAATCATATCACTCGGAGCGTCCGTTGTCATCTGAATCCATCGGTAAGCTCGGCATCCATCCGAAACCATCCGACAACGTCCGACAGCGAGTGAAACCATCCCCTTGATTCTCAACGATTTCCACTTTGAATTCAACTTTTCAGAGGGTAAAAGTTAAATTCATTTCAATTTTGAGCTGATTTTGTGTGGATTTCTGATTTGAATTTCAGTTTTGGGGCAAAAATAAAAAGCCCCGCAAATGCAAGGCTTTGATAAGGATGGTTGAGAAAAACAAGTAAAATCAAGGCTTTGTGGACAGTGACAGACAATGCAACCATCAAAAATTGAATAAGTTTACAGAGCAGGGATACTATTTTCACGAATGGTATCCCTTTTCTGTTGTCTTCCGCTCCCATATAAGCGAAGCATGGCACAAGCCGCAGGCATAAAAAACCTGTGGCTTTTTTGTTGCCCATTTTAGGAAGGAGCCGGATAAATGAATTTAAGTGAAGCTGAAAAAAGGATGATCTATCAGGTCGAGGGCACCAGCCAGGGGGCCGCTCTGAATGAAATTTACATGACCTGGCGCTATGCACCTGACAAGGCCATGAAGGACACGGCGGAAGGCCTTTTGAAAAAGCTCCGTCCTCTCTCCGATAAGGAGTGCATGGATGTGATCCGGGATGTTCAGAAGAATTACCGTCTGCCCGGCAAGGCAAGGACTATCGGGGAAATGTTGGCGGAGGCCAGGCAGCAATCCGGTGCCCAGAAGATGACCGGTCACGATATCATGGCCCTGGAGCGGTTCGATCCCGATACCCGCCACATGATCGTCTTTGACGTCCTCTCCCATGAGTCCCCCATGGGATACAAGGGTGATAAAATGCGCCTGTTCCTGACCGAAGCCGGATACGGAAAGGCCCTGGAGAACCAGGACAAGGGATTTATCAAAATAAAGAACCATGCGAAGGTCATAGCTGGCAACCTCCGCTATGACCACAAAGACCGTGAATTGTAGGGAACTGAAAACTGTATCAAAAAAGGTGGAAAATCCGCTGTTCCTTCCCCTCTGTGCCACGAACCGAAAGGGGCATGGATGTTTTCCCATGTGAAGGGTATGGGAGAGATACAGACGGAGGAAACACCGAAAATCAACACTTTTCAAACCATGAGGAAGGAGGTATCAGGCATGGCAGTTTTCCGTATCGAAAAGACCCGTGATTACACGGTCATGTCAAACCACCATCTGCGGGATATGTCCCTGTCGCTGAAAGCAAAGGGACTTCTATCCCTCATGCTGTCCCTGCCAGAGAACTGGGACTACACCATGAAGGGGCTTGCCCGTATCTGCAAGGACGGCATCGACAGTATCAGCGGCGGCATCCGAGAGTTGGAGGAACACGGCTATCTGATCCGTGAGCGCGTGAGAGGCGCAAACGGTCAGCTTGGTTCGATCGAGTACACCATTCTGGAGCAGCCTAAAGAGCCAACACCTGCACAGGAAAAACCTATACGGGAAAATCCCGTACAGGCAAACCCAACATTGGTCACGCCTGTTCAGGAAGAACCCGCCCAATTAAATAAAGAAGAATC
>ENA-OQDM01000329-OQDM01000329.1-human-gut-metagenome-genome-assembly--contig:-NODE-329-length-30076-cov-1.273298_pt1 | contig 30076 bp, 26 predicted proteins | sample MGYA00242772_ERZ504605 | MGnify/ENA primary metagenome ERZ504605 (study PRJEB26092, sample SAMD00036348) | human gut metagenome | host: Homo sapiens | study: EMG produced TPA metagenomics assembly of... | reverse complement strand
TGATTGCATATATGCGGTTTTTATGTGAAAATCGGCGGAATATGCGCATAAATATGCAAAAAGTCTTTCCGACTGCTTCCGGAAATCATTTTTTTTCATCCCTTTTTTGCGAAGAAAGGCTGACAGTTTGTTACCGTTTGACATAAAAGTGCGGTATGATGTTGTTTCTTAAAAATAAAAATGATAATTTTGGAAGGAACTTTTTAGTCTGTGGGGAGACTTGTAGAGAATTGTTTCTGCTCGCTTCTCCCAAAAGGGAAATTCATACTCATGTGTAACGATGAAGCAAAATGCAATGAAGAATACGTTTTTTGTCTTTGGGTGTGTGTCTTTTTTCATCGCGGGATGTAGTCCGAAAGTGACGACAGAGGTGGTGAAGTCTTATCCCGTCACGCGGGCGTACGACGTACGGCTTTTCGAGGCGAAGGATACCTTGCCTCCTGCGGCCGAAGTATTGGGGCGTGCTTCCGTGGAGAAAGGGACGGAAAGTGATGCTGAGACCATGGTCAAGGTGGAGACGGCCAAGGTGGGCGGCAACGCCTTTGCCGTGAAAGAGAAATCTTCGTCTTTCATGGGACGGTCGTACAGGATGGACGGTTATATGTTGCGTTTTCCGGGTACACGTTTGGAAGTAGACCAAGCATTGGACGGGCTTGCCGCGAATCGTTTTTGGACGGATTCGGATCATGAGACCGCGAAGGATGAAAAGAAAGACGGTACGAGCACGCTTTACTTGAATGCCGGAGGGGGATTCATCACCAGTGAATTGCGTACGCCCGGAGGAGTAGCCGTGTGGGGCCATCCGCGCCGGGGCACGGAGATGCAGGCCGGATGGGACTGGGTGGGGCGTAAAGGGCTGGGAGGCGGCCTGTTTTTCTCGGCTTACCATTCCCGGGCTTATGGTCTTGCGTCTCCGCCGGAGGTGGCAGACGAGCGGTTTCACATGAATTTCTTCTATATCGGACCCGAGTTTGTGGTCAGGACGTTTTTCAGTGATTATTGGTCGGCAAAGGCTGCTTTGGGGGTTGGGGGGCATTCTTTTCGCGCGAAAAGGTGCGCGACAACTCTCGGTTGGATTACGGTTTGGATGGCTGGGGCGGGCATTTCCAGTTGGGATTGGAGTACCGTCTGGCCGAGCATGTCGGTGTAGGATTGAACGGAGGGTACATCCTCGGTTGGTTTCCCGGTGAAAGACTTTGCAAGGGAGTTCTTTCCCGATGATGGCTTAGGCGAACTGGGCAAGTCCGGGAAACGGAAAGAATTGGACGGTTATTTCCATTTCTTCGTGACGGGCGGACTGCGCTTTTATTTCTGAACATCTTGCCCGGACGAGGCCCGAAGTTCCTTGGCCATCTGCTTTCCGAATTCTTCGTCGATGGAGTTGTGTATGCTGCCACAGACGTCGGCGGCGAACCGTATGCCGCAGTCGACGGCTTGATGCCATTGTGTGCAGGACAGGCCGGGCAGTCGATGCGGCGGATACCATAGCGTATCAGCCCGTAAATGAATCCGGCATTGAAGTTGTCTCCCGCTCCTATGGTACTGACTGTGCGTACGGGCGGTACCGGAAAGCGTGAGCTTCCTTCGGGTGTGCACAGTACGACACCTTCCGCTCCGCAGGTACAGAGAAAAAGCGGGCAGTAGGGCGCGATATGCAGCCGGTAGATTTCCTCCGCATCACGCAGGCCGTACATCACCTCGAAGTCGTCGGCCGAACCGCGTACGAGGTCGGCCAGCCGGAAGTTTTCGTGGATGGACGGAAGGAGTTCCCGGATTCTGTCTTTGTAGGTACGGCGGTAGTTCAGGTCGTAGTACAGGATGGCGTTCCGGCTGCGGGCGTATTCCAGAAACGATTTGACTTGAGGACGGATGTCGGGATTGAGGCATAATAGGAGCCGAATTGTATGATGTCGTCGGTTTCCACCGTGGGGTGGATGAAATCCTCCAGCGTGCGCGGCGGTTGTTTGTAGAACATGTAATGGGCATCGTTCCGTTCGTCGAGGAAGGCCAGTGACACGGCGGATTGGATGTCGCCGCGCATCCGCAGGTAACTGGCGTCCACATGGTTGGCGTTCAGGAAATCCGCAATTCGCCGTCCCACCTCGTCGTGTCCCGTTTCGCCGACGAAAACGGTCGGGATGCCCGCCCGTCCGATGGAAATGATACTGTTGAACGACGAGCCGCCCGGAACGGCAGCCGTAGGCTGTGCCCCGTGAAAGATAATGTCCATGATGGTTTCGCCCATCCCGATGACTTTGCGCATGAATGTCTGGTTTAGAAACAAGTGAATGCAAACATACGATAAAAAAGTGGAATAAGTCGTAGAAGAAAGTGAAAAAAACGAAGATTTGTCGTACCTTTGCCCATCCAATTTTTAGGGAAGGCGGTTTTCAGGCGTTGTGATACACTGAAGGGTTGTTTTTGTATGTTGTAAGCGCCGTGCGCTGCCTTTGGTGTATTAATTTAATAATTAACGTATTGAAAACTTTTGAGGAGCTTGGTGTTTCTGCGGAAATCAGACAAGCTATTGAGGAAATGGGGTATGAAAACCCGATGCCGGTACAGGAGGAAGTGATTCCTTACTTGCTGGGAGTGAATAACGACGTTGTGGCATTGGCACAGACCGGTACCGGAAAAACAGCAGCTTACGGTTTGCCCGTCTTGCAGAAAGTGGATGCCACGCGCAATGTGACGCAGGCTCTCATCCTGAGTCCCACCCGAGAACTTTGTTTGCAGATAGCGGATGACTTGGAGAACTACTCCAAATACTTGCCCGGTGTGCGCGTATTGCCGGTGTACGGCGGTGCGAACATCGAACCGCAAATCCGTACGCTGAGGAAGGGCGTACAGGTCATTGTGGCTACACCGGGCCGCCTGATCGACCTGATGGAGCGTGGGGCGGCTTCGCTGGAGCATGTGGAAAACGTGGTGTTGGACGAAGCCGACGAGATGCTTTCCATGGGGTTCACGGAGAGTATCGACAAGATTCTGGCCGGGGTGCCCGAAAACCATAACACATTGCTCTTCTCTGCCACGATGAGCCGTGAGATAGAGCGTATCTCGAAGAAATACCTGCGTGAGGCTAAGGAAATCGTGGTAGGCTCGCGCAACGAGGGGGCGGAAACGGTGAACCACGTATATTACATGGTGCATGCCAAGGACAAATACCTGGCCTTGAAGCGTATCGTGGATTATTATCCCAAGATTTATGCCATCATCTTCTGCCGCACGCGCATGGAGACGCAGGAAGTGGCCGACAAGCTCATACAGGATGGTTACAATGCCGACTCGTTGCATGGCGACCTTTCGCAGCAACAGCGTGACCTGACGATGCAGAAATTCCGCCAGCACCGCGTACAGTTCCTCGTGGCTACCGACGTGGCGGCGCGAGGACTCGACGTGGAGGACTTGACGCACGTCATCAATTACGGTATGCCGGACGACATCGAGAATTACACGCACCGCAGCGGGCGTACGGGACGTGCGGGCAAGAAGGGGACGAGCATTTGTATCGTCCACACGCGCGAACGTTCCAAAATCCGCGAGATAGAAAAGGTTATCGGCAAGGAGTTTGTCAAAGGGGAGATGCCCAGCGGCAAGGAAATCTGTGCCAAACAATTATATAAGGTAATAGACGACATCGAGCGCGTGGAGGTGGACGAGGAGGAAATCGAACAGTTCCTGCCCGAAGTGTACCGCAAGTTGGAATGGCTCGACAAGGAAGACCTCATCAAGCGTGTGGTGAGTCGGGAGTTCGGCCGTTTCCTGCAATACTATGCCAACGCGCCTGAAATCAGCGAACCGACGGGACGTGGGGAGAAGGGCGACAAGAAAGGCAAACGCGGCGGACGCAAGCCCGAAGAGGGATACACCCGATTGTTCCTTAATTTGGGCAAGGTGGACGGTTTCTATGCCAAAGAGGTGATGAAGCTGGTGAACGACCATGTGCAAGGCAAGGTGGAAATCGGGCGTATCGACCTGATGAAGAGCTTTTCTTTCTTTGAGGTGCCCGACGGTGAGGCCGACCGTGTGTTGCACGGGCTTTCCGGTGTGCAGGTGAAGGGACGTAAAGTCAACGTGGAAGTGGCTACCGGAGAGGCTCACGAGGCCGGAGAAGGCAAGTCGAGCCGTCGGTCCGGTCGTGGTGGCCGGAGTGGGGGTGACGCAAAGGGCAGTCGCGACCGTAAGAAACATGGTGGAGGAAAAACCTATGAAGAGGCCATGTCCGGCAAAGGAAAGGGCAAAAAAGGTAAGGATATGGGCGGCAAGGATAATGCACGGAAATTTGCGAGTAAGCGAGAGCAGACCGAGCTTGCTCGAAGTCTGCCGAGTGGGAGCAAATTATCCAAAGCAGCCAAACCGTCTCGTGAAGAACGGGGATACACCGCACCGCACGGTAAGAAATATACGAAAGACGATTGGAAACAGTTCTTCCAGCCACAAGACGGAAAGGACTTGGTAGGTGATGAGCCGGACTTCTCGGAAGAAGGATGGGCGCGTCGTTTCCCGAAAAAATAAGATAGAAAAATCTCCCGGTTACGAACCTAAACGTAACCGGGAGATTTTTTTATTCCGAATGCAAGACTTCTGATTTATTTAACGATGACTTTCCGGCCATTCACAATGTAGATGCCGCGTCCGAGACCGTCGAGCGACGTGGCTTGCCGACGCACGCAAACACCGCTGAGGCTGTACACATCCGAAGGAGTGGCAAAAAGGTCTTCTGCCTGTGTCTTGTCGGTAATGGCCGGACGGATGTCGGTTACGAAGTCCGGAGACATGCTTCCGTAATATACAGGCGGAAGTCATCGAATATACACCAATAGTTAGAGCTTGTTTCACTGCAGCGCATGCCGACTTTCAGCTTGGAGTCATCTTCTGTCAACTGTGTAACTACACCGTTGTCATAAAGGTCGGCTGCAAAATATAAGCTTGCAGCTTGCATGTTGTTCGGTACGTAGCGGGTCGGATTGGAGCCTACGGCCGTTTCGCTTCCGCCCAGTTTCTTGGTTTGTGCCTCTGCTGCAATATTTTGTATTTTGGCTTCTTTGTCACCGGCATAGATTGTGGCATTCACATCGTCTTGTCCGGCAATAAAAGCTTTATACACATCTGCTGTGGTTCCCGGGCGTTGGAATCCTCGGCCTTTGATTGGTAAGTTCCGGCCGGAAGCCCGGTGACAGTCTGGTTGAAGTCGAATGTCTTCTCGAAGAACTCGCCGCAAGAGAATGATATGGTCGGTTTGGAGGACCAGCCTTCGCCGTCCGTGAGTTCGGCATCGGACATCAGAAATGTGATGTCGAAAGGCTGTTCTACGCTTTTCGGGGTGGCTCCGGCCAGGAATGCCATTCCGGCTGCCAGGGCCTCTTCCGTCAGAGAGGAGATTCCCTCTGAAGTGATTTCCGTGTCGCGGCTCTTCTCTTCGATTTCCGACAGTTTGGCCGTCAGCGTGGCATCCGTGCCGGCTTCATCTTCGGTATGCGGGGTATTTGCCAATGCTTTAATACGGGTCAGCATGTCTTCGAGTTCAGCTTTGCGTTCGTCCTTTACTGCGGTGTCGAATGCCTGAAGTTCTTCGCCGGACAATATGACCCAGCGTTGGTCTTTGGCCGAGTTGGCAATGTTGAAAGTTTCGTTGGTTATTCTTCCTCCGGCATTAGAACCCATACATGTGGGATTGAGCGTTTTTTCCGGCCGGATAATCCAATAACCCCGTGCTGTGACAGCAGTGTTGCCTGTCCCGATATTGACATCTGTACGTCCGCGCATGAACTGGAAGCTTTCAGTCGTTGTCGGAGTTTCTTTATTGGTGGTGAGGAATTTGTTTCTGGATGTATTGTATGTCAGATATTGTCCTGTTCCCACGTTGCGAAGCTGATAATAGCAGGTCTTCGGGTTAAACGTGACATACCACGCCGCATTGTCGTTTGCCGCAGCTTCGGCAGCGGTCATTTCTTCGCATGTGATGGCGGTACTGTTGGGAGCAGCCACTAAATAAGATGTATAGAGACCGGCTGTTTCGTCTTCGTTCTTGAGATAGTATTTTACGTGGTCTTCCTGCTCGAATACGTAGGCGGGGGTGGCAAATCCTCCGGTTGGGGGAAGTCCGTCTTCTCCGAGTGCCTGCGTAATCAACCCGTTGCCTATGTACAGCACTTCGCTTCCTGTGTCTTCGTGTGCGCCGTTGATACCATAGGGCCACATGTGTGTGTTGTCTCCGGTCATGACTGCTGTCGGATTATTGTCCCAGAACCGTAGGACTGCATTGGCTCGTTCGCCTAACCAGTCGCCCCGGTCACCGTTGGCCCTTAAGTTGCCGTTCCACCATATTTCATGTGTTCCGACTCCTATGGCATGCCCCATCTCGTGCATGATAGTACCGGTGCGTTGGTAGCTGGCATTCGGGCCGACTCTCATCCACCCTCCGTAGCTGCAATCGGCTGTGGGAGTTCCTGAGCCGAAACTAACAGTCAAATGGAGTCCTTGTATGCTGGTCAGTTCGTTCCAGTAGTCCACGGCAGAACCTACGGCAGCATTGATGCGTGCATTGGCGTCGGCCGGTCCACCGTTATTGTAAGACCATGTTATGTTGCCTTCCGGTAACGTGATTACTTTTATTACGTCTCCATAGCCTACGGCGTAGCCTTTGGTCATGGCGTAGGCACGTATGTAATAAATGGTAGACGGTTCCAAATCTTTCATCCAGTAGATGTAACCGTTGTTGTTCAGGTATTCGGTTGTACGATGATCCAGAACGGTGGGGTCGGGAGAAGTACTCCAGCAAAAACCGTGTTCCAATAAATCGGATGTGGACACGCCGGATATGGTGCTTCGTCCGAATGCCATCGTGGAGCCGCGTGCATATCGTGTGTCGGTCACTACGGTAGGAGTCGTGCCGGTCGCGTTAGCCAAAGAAAACGCCAAAGTTGCTGTTTCCAATTGGGTGACGGCAAGTGCCAGATCTTCCAGGCTGACTTCTAAGTTATTTACTGTGGATTGGGCCGACTGGATGGCTGCGGCAAATTCTTCTGCTCCGCTTTGGCTACCGTCACCGTATGCTTCAAGTGCCTTGTCGATGGCGGCTTGAAGTTCTCGGTAAGCTTCGATGGACGTTTGAGCTTCTGTGGTAGCTTTGCGCAGGCGGACGGCAACCTCGGCTATATTTTCGTCGGTGGATGCTCCCACTTCCTGTTGAGCGGCTTGAATAGCGGCATTGAGTTCCGAGAGCACGTCCTTTTGCATTTTTTCGGAAACCAATGTTTGTGCCTGTTCGATGCGGCGTTGCAGTTCTTCTTGTATTTCTGTTAAATCATTGTTGACAGCATACAGCCGGAAGTTATCGCAGGCGATCCAATTTCCGGTAGCGTTTTCTGCTTTGAAACCTACGGTGGCTTGTCCTTCGATGACCGTAAAGGTCAGGGAGTAGTCATTGATGGCACCGACAGAAACTTGTTCATTATCCGCAAAGACATACGCTCCGCTTTGTGTGGCCGAACTGTTTTGCTGAATGTTTTGTGCGGCTACGGTCAGCTTGTAAACCCCGTTTTTCAGAGAGGTCAGCGTTTGACTGACATGGGCATCAGCTACTTTGTTACCTTGTCCGACCCATTGTTCGACGTAAGTATTACCGTCTTTTTTGGAAAAAGAGGTATTCGTTTGGGTTTGCAATCCGGCATTATCCCAGTCCGTGAAGTTGCTTTCAAAACTTGGATTCTTTAGGTAAGTGTCTGTGACTTCAGTCTGTGCATGCAACGTGTAGGAACTCCAGCAGACCAAAGCTCCGGCCATCAGGAAATGAGTAAACTTGTTTTTCATGATGCTTTTGTTTAGAATGGTTTGTTCAAAATTGAAATTAAGTTATAAACTGTTCGCAAATTTATAGTTTAGTATCCAATAATACAATTTTGTTTCGCAGAAACTTATGTTAAATATCTGCAAAGCATGTGGTTGATAACACAGCCGGACCGTCCTTAATATACTAAAGACGGTCCGGCTGGATAATGGGTTCGGGACGAAAGTTATCGTGCACCTATTTCTTGGATAAGACGTTCCGCCTTGCCCCATCGGTCGATGATGTAAAGTACATAACGGATGTCTACACCGATACAACGGGTCAAATCCTGTGTGAAAGTAATGTCGCTGCTCAAGGCGTCCCAGTTACCGTCGAAAGCCAGTCCGATAAGTTCGCCCTTGCCGTTGAACATCGGGCTGCCGGAATTTCCGCCGGTAATGTCGTTGTTCGTAAGAAACAGAGCTGCATTTCGCCGCTTTCCTTGTCTTTGTAAGGGCCGAAGTCGCCTTTTTCGAAGAGAGCTTTGACTTCCGGTTCCACTTTATATTCATCTATTCTGTCGCTTTGTGCTACTTTATCCAACAGACTCGGCATGGTAGTAAAGTAGTTCTGGTGTCCGGCAGCACTGGTGTAGTCGTCTACGAAACCGTAGCTTAGGCGCATGGTCGAGTTCGCATCCGAATAATGCGGCTGGTCCATTTCCATTTCAAGTATGGCTTCGCAAAGCAGTCTTTCCTTTTCTGCCACGTCCATGTTGTACTGACTGATTTGGTCAGATACTTTTCCGCCAAGTTCCATCACACTCTTCAGGCATTTCAGTGCCATGTCATTATCTTTTTGTTCTTGGGGTCAGCGTCAGATTGACACAGTTTGTATCGGTCAGGACCGACTGTTTGAACATGGCATCCACATAGGTACGGATGTCGTTATTGTATTCTTTTTCTATCGTCTGATAGAAGTCCGGCAGATATTCGGGTTTTACTTGCTTGGCGTAATTGTCTATCAAGGCCGTCATCGTTTCCTTGTCGACCTCCTCGTTCCAGTCCTTGTATTGTTGACGCAGACGGTTTTTCCAAGTTGCCTTGCCCGTTTCTCCTCCTGCGTTTTGCAAGTTGTCGAAGTAGAAAGCGATACGCATCAGGTCGGGACCTCCAAGGAAAGACTCGTTCAGGAACGCGATGGCGCGGTTGCCGTCTTTGCGGGCTGCGTACGCTTTTTCAAGTTCGGGAGCCAAGTTACCGAAGCGTTCTTGTCTTTTTTTGCTTTTTTGTGCCCATTCGTTGATTTGTTGTTCTTGTTTTTTCTTCTGTTCTACGACTTTCAACTCTTTAAGCGCCTTGTTCATGCCGATACTGTTTTTCCAATAGTTGGAACTGTTGGCATATTTGGAAGCATACTGCAAACGGATTTTCGGATCGCTGTCCATCCATTTCTTCCATATCCCTTGCTTCACGCCACGTACATTGATTCGGGATTCGTTGGTATTCTCCATGCGTTCCACGATTCCGTAAGAAGAGAGATAACGGTTGGTACGTCCGGGATAGCCGATGGTCATACAGTAGTCTCCTTTCTTGAAACCTTCTAAAGAGACTTTTGCATAACGTTCGGCTTTCAACGGGCGGTTGTCCGCACTGTATTCGGCAGGCTGGTTGTCCTTGTCGGCATAAATGCGGAAGACACTGAAGTCGCAGGTTTGGCGCGGCCACATCCAATTGTCCGTTTCACCGCCGAACTTGCCTAAGCTTTGAGGCGGTGCGAATACCAGACGGATGTCGTCGTATTGTTTATATACGTTGACATAGAAGGCGTTTCCCGTGTAATAGGGGCTGACTTCACAAATCAACTCCGGATATTTCTTTGCATATTCGTTTTCTATGGCCAGGCAGATGGAGTCCACACTGTTCCAACGCATTTTTTCTTTGGCATTTTCACCCAATTTGGCCATCTCGGCGGCATGTTCCTTGTAGTATTTGTCCAAAGCTTTGTTTACCCGTTTGGTGATATCTTCCGTCCTTTGGAGGATCTGTACATAAAGGCCTTTTGCTGGAAGTTCTTCCGCTTGTGTATGGGCCACGAATCCGTTCTTCAGGATGTCGTTTTCAGGTGTGGCCAAAGCCTGTATGTTGCCGAAGCCGCAGTGGTGGTTTGTAAAGACCAAACCGTCCGGTGAGACTACGACACCGGAACAGAAGCCACCGAAACTGACCACAGCGTCTTTCAGCGAGGTGCCTTTCGTATTATACAATTCTTTTTCGCTCATTTGCAGTCCCAAATCCTTCATGACCTTCATGCTTTTGGGCGAAATGTGGCTGAGCATCCACATGCCTTCATCGGCCTTCATACCGTTGAGACCACAAACGAAGGCGAGTAACGTTAAAAACTTTTTCTTCATATTTATCTGTTAAATGGTTATTTTTTGTTGTTTTCTATCTTTGTTCCGACAATGAGTTTCATGTTTTGGGCTTTCAGTCTGGCTTTGAGCCATTCCTCCATCTTCTCCCGATTCTGAGCCGATAACTTTTCTTTCAGGGTAAGACTTACCAAGGTCAAAGAATCTTTCTTCGTACTGTCGCCGACAGTATAGGAAATGGTGCGAGAAATACTGACGCGTGCCGCTTCGGGGAACAGAGTCGCCATTTCCGCACTGACGGACTGGGCTTGTTGTTCAGTAGCTTTGTAAAAGTCCAATTCTTTCTGCAACCGATCCCCGCGTTCCTGTTCATTGGCCAACAACTGTGCACTTTTGTCTGCCTGTTTGACGGCCGGATCGTTCAGCATCGACTTCAGTTCGTTTGTGCTGAGATTCTTTGTGCCTTGTACGATAGACAGTTTGACGTCCTTTAATCCGAAGCGTTCCATCTGGCTTCTCATCCTTTCCAATTCTTTTTCGGCTATCTCTTCCCCGATGGTAACGAGGCGGATTTCTTTGGTGCGGTAGTCTGCCTTTTTTGTGATGACCTGCGTTTGGTCGGACGTGACGACTTGTGTTACGAAATTATTGACCTTACTCATGAATATGTCTTCCCGGACCAGCGTATAGGTAAGAAGGGCAGAAGGTAGCATCGTGAGCACGGCTATGGTGATAATGATATGCTTCACTCGCTTTTCCCGCTGTTTGTCCACAAATACCTTCTTCTTGAAATCCAGGATGTTCACTCCTACGAACGTGGCCAAAGCAATGAAAATGGAATTGATGAGATAGAGATAGAAGGCTCCGGCTGCGTAAAGCCAGTTGCCCGTGGCTAGTCCGAAACCGGTCGTACAGAGGGGAGGCATGATAGCTGTGGCTATGGCTACGCCGGGAATGACGTTACCTCCGCGTTGCCCCGTGCTACACAAGGCTACGATGCCGGCCAGTCCGCCGAAGAGCGCGATGAGCACGTCGTAAATCGTAGGTGAGGTCCGGGCAAGCAGTTCGGACTGGGCTTCGTTTATGGGTGTGATGGCAAAATAGAACGTTGCCGTGAGCACACTGAAAATAGTGGCGGTGGCAAAACTGCGGAACGCCCGTTTGAGCAGTTCGAAATCGTAGATGCCCACGCCCAGTCCCATGCCGACAATCGGACCCATGAGCGGAGAAATCAACATGGCACCGATGATGACGGCGGCTGAGTTGGTGTTCAGGCCCAGAGAAGCGACAAAGATGGCGAAAATCAAGATCCAGAGATTGGCTCCGCGAAAGTCGATACCAGCCTTGATAGAGGCTATGGTTTCTTCTTCCGGCGCCTTATCTTCCTTCATGCTTAAAAGTCTGCGGATAAACAGGTTGAGATAACTCCGTTGTTTTTTGGGTTTATTTTCCATGATTTTACTTTTGAAATTTACGAAAATATTTGCCGATGACCGGTAGGCTTCGTACCGGTAGGTCGTGTTTCAGGATATGTCCGACGAAGAGCAGGATGAGCACTGTGTTGATACCCAGTCGTGTCCATACGGGCCATTCTTCGGGCGTACAGGCCATGATAGCGTAGAAGCCTCCGGCAATCAGTACGTAGATGCCGATGGATTTCAACGGATATCGGACGGGGTTTTTCTTCTGTCCCACGATGTAGGACAGGAGCATGGCCGTGGCGTATCCGGCGAAACCGCCCCAGGCGCATGCCATGTAGCTGTACGTCGGGATGAAGATGATGTTGACGGCAAAGAGGACCAAACAACCGGCAGCCGAGAACCAGGCCCCCCAAATCGTCTTGTCGATGAGCTTGTACCAAAAGGAAAGGTTGAAGTAAACCCCCATCATGATTTCGGCTGCCATGACAATGGGGACGACACGTAAGCCGGGCCAATAGTCCGGAGCTATGATTCGTTTCAGGATGTCCATGTAACCGATGACGCAAAGGTAGGCCAGCAGGGTGAAGATGATGAAGAACTTCATGATCGTGGCGTAGGTCTCTCCGCTGTTCTTGTCCTTAGCCTTGCCGAACACGAACGGCTCATACGCATAGCGGAAAGCTTGGGTGATCATGGCCATTATCATGGCAATCTTCACGCAAGCACCGTAGATACCTAGTTCGGACTTGGCCGCTTCCGCGTCGCCGTACACCAACGGGAAGATGATTTTGTCGGCCGTCTGGTTCAGGATGCCCGCGATACCGAGAATCAGGATGGGCCAACTGTAGCCCAACATACGTTTCATCAGCCGGGTGTCGAACCGATATTTGAATCCTGTCAGTTCGGGAATGAAGAAGAAGGTGATGAACGATGTACAGACAAGGTTCAGGATGAAGGCATATCCCGGTCCTACAGACGGGTTATAAATTGCGCCCACCCATGCGTGGTGGACGTACAATGCCGGAAGCACGACGAAATAAAGGATGTTCAACGTGATGTTGAGCACGATGAACAGCATCTTCAACGCGAAAAACTTGATAGGACGGTGCTGGTAGCGCAGCCAGGCAAAGGGAATGGCCTGAAAGGCATCCAAGGCTACCGTGACCGCCATGATTCCCACATATTCCGGATGGTCTGCGTAGCCTATGCCGGAAGCTATCGGATGGAGGAAAGCCAGTACGAGCAAGGCAAACAGCAGAGACAGGCTGCCCACCATGGTGAGTGTCGTGCCATAGACGGTTTGCGGATTTTCCCCCTCTTTGTTGGCAAAACGGAACAGCGTGGTTTCCATGCCGAACGTGAGGATGACCATCAAAAGCGCCACGTAGGCATAAATGTTGGTCACGATGCCATAGCCTCCGCTTTCCACGGTCATCTTGGCCGTATAGAGCGGGACCAGCAAATAGTTCAGGAACTTTCCGATGATGCTGCTTAGTCCGTAGATGGCGGTGTCTTTGGCCACCGATTTCAATTCTGCCATATTTCGTTCAGTTTGTTTCTATTATGCTCCGAAAAAGAGATAAGCCACACCGATGGCGGCCACTATACCTGCCAAATCGGCCAACAGGCCGCAAGCCACGGCATGCCGCGTGCGGGTGATGCCCACACTGCCGAAGTAAACGGCCAATATATAAAAGGTGGTGTCGGTCGCGCTTGGAAAATACAGCTCAACCGCCCCACGAAAGAGTCTGCACCGTAGGTTTCCATGGCATCCACCATCATGCCGCGCGCCCCGCTGCCGCTCAACGGTTTCATCAGTGCGGTAGGCAATGCACCGACAAAGTCTGCATCGCCGCCGCAGGCTTTGACGACTGCGGCGATGCCGTCTGTCAACAAATCCATGGCTCCCGAAGCGCGGAATACTCCGATGCCCACCAAGATGGCGACTAAATAGGGAATGATACGTACGGCTGTGGTAAAACCGTCTTTTGCTCCTTCGATAAAGGCGTCGTACACGTTGACGCGTTTCCTGACACCGGCAGCAATGAAAGCGATGATGATGCAGAAGAGCAGTACGTTGGCGATAGTCGTACTCCACAAGTTCATCTCTTCTTTGTCCAACCGGCTGAAGCCATACACGATGCCGGCTACGGCCAGACAAGCCCCTCCCAATGCCAGTACGACCACCCGGTTCAGCAGGTTGATGCGTTGATAAAGGCTGGTGACGATGATACCCGTCAGCGTGGAGGCAAAGGTTGCCAGCAGAATCGGGATGAACACATCCGTAGGCTGTGCCGCTCCCATTTGGGTTCGGTAAACCATGATGCTGACAGGGATGATGGTCAGTCCCGAAGTGTTCAGCACGAGGAACATGATCATCGGGTTGCTGGCTGTGTCTTTTTTCGGGTTCAGTTCCTGAAGGCCTTCCATGGCTTTCAGGCCTAACGGTGTGGCCGCATTGTCCAGTCCCAACATGTTGGCAGAGATGTTCATGAAAATGTTTCCGATGACGGGATGGTTCTTGGGAATGTCCGGGAAGAGCTTGCAGAAGAGCGGGCTGAGACCGCGTGCCAGAATGTGGACCACTCCGCCTTTTTCCCCGATTTTCATGATGCCCATCCAAAGCGAGAGCACGCCGGTCAGGCCGAGGGAAATCTCGAAAGCCGTCTTGGCGGAACTGAACGTGGAGCCCATGATGGCCGGAAACACGCCGGCATCGCCTGCGAATACCAACTTCCCCGCCGCGATGAGGAATGCGATGCCGAAGAATGCCACCCAAATGTAATTCAGAACCATAGAAATCTCTCGTTACATGATTGAAAGGCAAAGTTACATAAAAAAATGGGACGCATGCCCTGTTTTTGTGCAGAAAAGATGCTATCTTTGCCGCACAATGGAAGAAGATTTCGACATACGCCGTTCCTCAAACTCGTCTGCCGAGCGCGAGTTCGAGAATGCCTTGCGTCCGCTCCAGTTCGGGGATTTCAGCGGACAGTTGAAGGTGGTGGAAAACCTGAAAGTTTTCGTCGAGGCTGCCAAGTACAGGGGCGAGCCCCTCGACCATACTTTGTTGCACGGTCCTCCGGGATTGGGGAAGACCACGCTGAGCAACATCGATAGCCAACGAACTGGGCGTGGGTTTCAAGGTCACGTCCGGCCCGGTATTGGACAAGCCGGGCGATTTGGCCGGTATCCTGACTTCGTTGGAGCCGAACGACGTGCTCTTCATCGACGAAAATCCACCGGCTCAGTCCCGTAGTGGAGGAGTATCTTTATTCCGCCATGGAGGACTACCGGATAGACATCATGATAGACAAAGGCCCGTCGGCACGCAGTATACAGCTCGACTTGAATCCCTTTACTTTGGTGGGTGCCACTACGCGCAGCGGTCTGCTTACCGCTCCCCTCCGTGCCCGTTTCGGTATCAACCTGCATCTGGAGTATTATGACGCCGAGGTGCTTTCGCGCATCGTGGAACGTTCGGCGCACATCCTTTCCGTACCCATCGAGCACGATGCCGCCATGGAGATTGCCGGGCGCAGCCGTGGAACGCCCCGTATCGCCAATGCGCTTTTGCGCCGCGTGCGCGATTTTGCCCAGGTGCGCGGCACGGGACGGGTGGATATGGCCATCGCACGTTATGCGTTGGAGGCACTGAATATCGACCGTTACGGACTGGACGAGATAGACAACAAGATTCTGCTTACCATTATCGATAAGTTCAAGGGTGGACCGGTAGGCATCACGACCATCGCCACGGCCATCGGGGAAGATGCGGGGACGGTGGAAGAGGTGTATGAGCCTTTCCTGATTAAAGAAGGGTTCATCAAGCGCACGCCGCGCGGACGGGAGGTGACGGACATGGCTTACAAGCATTTGGGGCGCAGCCGTTTCACGGCGGAGCTGCAAGGCAGTTTGTTTGACGATAAAATACACAGGAAAGAAATGATTACTTACAATACGGACGGCGTGAAGATGCCCTCCATCAAGAAACGCGAAAACACGGCCTGGGTGAAAGCCGTGGCTGCGAGTTACGGCAAAAGGGTAGGCGAGATTGCCTACATCTTCGTGGACGACGAGAAGATACTGGAGGTGAACCGCCAGTATCTCGGGCACGATTATTACACGGACATCATCACGTTCGATTACTGCGAAGGTGACGTGATTTCGGGCGACCTCTTCATCAGTCTCGACACGGTGCGGACCAACGCCGAGCAGGTGGGGGCAACCTACGAAGAGGAACTGCACCGTGTCATCATACACGGTATCCTGCACCTTTGCGGCATCAACGACAAGGGGCCGGGCGAACGTGAAATCATGGAGGCGGCCGAAGACAAGGCTTTGGCTTTGCGTTCCTCGTTGGGGCAATGACAGGAGGACGGCAAATGTGGAAGACCTTGTTGTGCGTCGGAGCCGGTAGTTTCGTGGGTGGCATAGCCCGCTACGGGCTGACCCGGTGGGTCTCGGCGGGCAATTTTACTCATCTCCCGTTGGGGACGATGGTCGTCAATGTGGCGGGTTGCCTGTTCATCGGCTTGTTGTACGGTTGGTTTGAGCGGGCGGATGTCTTGTCCCCCGAGTGGCGTTTGTTCCTCACGGTGGGCTTTTGCGGAGGGTTTACCACCTTTTCCACGTTCGTACACGAGAACTACATCCTTTTCCTTTCAGACAGGTTCTGGTCGTTTGCCGCATACGCGGTATTGAGCTTTGTTTTGGGGTTGTTGGCCGTGTGGTTCGGCCATTTTCTAGTACGTGTCTTCTGATTTGCGTCCCGAAAACACAAGATTGTCAATCTTAGACGTAAATCTTTTCCGGCGTTTCCCACGGAAAGGACTACTTTTACTCCGGTTAAACATGAAAGGGAAATGAAAAAGATTCTTTTTACGGTTGGGCTGTGGTGCCTGGCACTGTGCGTACAGGCTGCCGGGCATATCAGCCGGTTGAGGGCGGAACTGCAAGACAGCCGCTCCGATTATGTGTTCGTCGTGGCCCACAGGGGCGACTGGCGGCATGCGCCCGAGAACTCCGTGGCGGCCATCAAAGGGGCGGCAGACATGGGAGTGGACATGGTGGAGATTGACATCCAACGGACGAAGGACGGCGGTTTCGTGCTGATGCACGACGGGAGCATCGACCGCACGACGGAAGGCAAAGGCAACGTGGCAGACTACACGGTGGAGGAACTGAAGCGTTTCCGCTTGCGCCGGGCGGACGGAAGTCTTTCGGACGAGACCATACCCACGCTGGAGGAAGCCCTGACGGCTTGCAAGGGGGTGGTGCTGGTGAATATTGACAAGGGCGGAGATTACCTGTCCGAGATTGCGCCGATTATCCGTAAGACGGATACGGAAGACCATGTGGTGCTGAAGGGGCGCGGCACGGTAGAGGAGGTGGAACGGCAGCTTTCCGGCTACAAGGACATTCTTTATATGCCCGTGGTGGATCTCGATGGCGAGGGAGCGATACCCTACGTCGCTTCGTTCCTTTCCGCATTCCGCCCGCAGGCCGTGGAGGTCATTTTCAAGACAGACCGTTTTGCCAAGTTGTCCTACTTGCCGGTGATAGCCGCATCGGATTGCCATGTCTGGATCAATACGTTGTGGGCGAGCCTGTGCGGCGGCCATGAAGACGAGAAAGCCCTGTCCGACCCCGATGCCCACTGGGGCTGGGTGCTCGATCGCGGGGCCACTGTCATACAGACCGACCGTCCGGAAGAGTTGATTGAATATTTGAAGAAGAAAGGGAGAAGGAACCTTTGAACCAGTCCGGTTCCCGCCGTGGAGCCTGAACGGTAAGATGGAAAAAGAGGTTGTCTGGAAGATTTTATCCGGACAGCCTCTTTAATATAATAGTTTTTTATTAACTTTGGCGCAAATAAAATGAGAATTTAACATGCAAGAGCGCCATTCCGACCGCGAACGTTATTTTGACGAGCAGGCCCGTACGACAGAGAAATACTATATTCCTTATATCCGTAAATGTTGCCCGGAACTTCCGCAAGAGGTGTTGGAAGTGGGGTGTGGCGAAGGGGGTAACCTGTTCTCGTTCGCGCAGTTGGGTTGTTCGGTGACGGGAGTGGACATTGCTGCCGGACGCATTGCCGAGGCCCGTAAGTTTTTTGCCGAGAGAGGGGCGGAAGGTACTTTTATCGCATCCGACATTTTCAAATTGACGGAACTGGAGCATAAATTCTCCCTGATATTGGTGCACGATGTGATAGAGCATATCGACGACAAGGCCGGTTTCCTGAAAGGCCTGAAACGCTATCTTGCGCCGGGCGGCGTGGTGTTTATAGCCTTTCCGGCATGGCAAATGCCTTTCGGCGGCCACCAGCAAATAGCGCACAGCAAGGTGGTGTCTCATTTTCCGTTCCTTCATCTTCTGCCTTCTCCGCTCTATAAGGGCGTGTTGGCCGCAGCCGGTGAAAACGAGCCGACCATCCGCGAACTGATGAACATCAAGCACACACGTTGCCCCATAGAGAAGTTTCAGGCGGCATTGTATGCCACTGGCTATCGGGTCGTAGACCGGCAACTCTATTTCATCAATCCGCATTACGAAACGAAATTCGGCCTGAAGCCCCGTAAGCTTCATGGCTCGCTTTCCGTCCTGCCATACGTGCGTAATTTTTTCAGTACAAGTTGTTTCTATCTCGTGCAGCCCGAAAGAGGGTGAATACCGTTTGTCAAAATGTCATTCCGACCTGTGCGTGGCTCGCGTATTTGGCGTAGGGTCGGGGAGTGACTTGAAATATCGCAATCTCGGGCTTCGGCAGGCATGCACGAAGATAGCTGAAAAGGCGTTGGACTGTCATAAAAGAACGGCATGCCGGAATGGTCCGTATGGTTCGGAACGGCCTGTCGGTGTCGGTGGGTTTAGCCTTACTTTTTGACAGTCTGTTTAGACAAGCCGGAGAGGTTCAAATAGAGAAAAAAATACGTTTTGTGGTGTTTGGAAAACAGATTGGGAGAGGTTTTTTCCCGTTTTTCATCATTTCATTTTTTCAATCTGCTGAGAATGATTTTTTTCTTTCAGCCGAATGATTTTTTATTCTCATGAGAAAAAACGGCATATATGCGATATTTTTCCGCATATATGCCGTTTGAAGTGATATTTATGCAGCCATGCGTTCCTATCCTGTCCGTTTCCGCTTTGGGAAGATTCCGTAAGAAGCCGTTTGGGCTGACTTTTTGACATGTCGGTCACGGCGAACGGTGACAGAATGAAAACGGCTCTCCCGTCATTCTCCCATACGGAAGTCGCTCACGGCAGTCTGTTGCAGCGAGACTTCCTCGAAGAGGCTTGTACACTCGCCCTTCTGGGGACATTGGCTGGCGATGCCTACCCATATCTTGCCGGGATAGTAGTTTTTATAGAGCCGCACCATCTGCCATTCTTTTTGGTCGAGGGAATAATAACTGGCTATTGTGTGCGTGTCCGACGAAATCTTCAGATAGACGGAAGGTGCGGTGAGCCGTTCATGGTTGTTGTCATCGGAAGTCCCTTGGGTACGCACCGTGACGATACGGTGGTTTCCGCGCTCGTCCTGTTCAAAAGCGAACTTCTGCCACAACGTGTCGTTGGCATACACGAAAAGGTCGGCCGCGTTGTACGTCCCCTCCGTGGTGAATCCCGGCGTCACTTTGGCCGTGAGCGTGAAAGGTTGGGTGTTGTCCACTTCCGTGAGCAGGATAGGCAGGGTGGTGTTGCTCAACTGTCCGCCGTTGGGGTCGCAAAAGAAGTCGAGTTTCTCCGTACAACGGAATTCTATTGCACGTCCGTCTTTCACGGTGACGCAAGTGTCTGCCCCGTTGAGTGCACCCGTGAAAGTGATGCCATCCATGCGGACGTTGCAGGAAGCTACTTTGGCGGAAACCGCCGTAGTGTCGGCCGTGACCTCTTCCACCATGTTTTTTTCCTGATTCTTTTGTTGGCAGCTTTGCGCAGCCAGTCCGGCAGCGATAAGTGCCGGGAAGATAAATGCTTTTCTCATAAATTGTATGATTATATTTGAGTTGTTTTGAATGCCTTTTGAGTGTTTCCGGTTCAAAAGTACGTAGTTTTTGCATTCCGGCAAAATGAAAACGGGATGTTTTTGAGAGATTCTCCTGAAAAACGAAAAAAGTCAAACGATTCTTATTATCGTTTGACTTTTTCTTTGTACCCAGACCCGGGATCGAACCGGGATGGGTTGCCCCACTGGTGTTTGAGACCAGCGCGTCTACCGATTCCGCCATCTGGGCGCATCTCTCTTGATTGCGAGTGCAAAGGTAGGTGTTTTTTTTATATTTGCAAAACTTTAGCCGGATTTTTTTCTTATTCCGGCATTATTTTATGAAAATCGTTTGATGGAAGCGGGCAGAGCGGCTTATGCCACCGACGATGTAGATGCCCGGATGGAGCGGAACCCGTAGGGTCTCGTCCTGAAGTAAGGTCTGGTAGATGCAGCCTCCTGAAGGGGCATAGATGCCGAGCCTGCAAGGGGTATCCGAAAGTTTGTCTGCCCGGAGTATGTTTCCCGGTTCGCAAGTGAGACGGAAAAGGGGTTGGGATGTATCGTCGGGAAAGGAGATGCCCGGAACGGCATCCGGGTTTCCGCTGTCCGGTTGGCGCATAAAGAACCATTGACGGTGGCAGGCTGTCGGGGAGGAACCGTATTCCCACAGGCCGACTGTTGTCCCGGTCGTATGATGTTCTCCTTCCAAGTCGAAAGCCTTCGACCCGTCTTCCGTCATGATTTTATAAAAGAGCCGGTCGATGGGAGTGAGGGTAAAGGTTTGTCCGGCTTGGGGAGAAGGTTCATATCCTAACGCATACTCCGGTGAGTGTCCGGTCAGGATGTCACCGTTGCCGTTGGTAAAGGTATATCCGTTTCCGTCCGGTTGCAGTTTCCAAGTTTGTTCCGGAGCGTATGACAGAGGTTGCAAAGTCACCTTGCCGCCGGATGCCTGCAGGGCTTGGTCGGCTGCGTTACGGGGGCATATCCAGTAAGGAAGTCCGGGGCGTATGGCATTGTCAGCATCCGCGCTTTCTTCCACGGGGATGACGAACGTGACGATGCTGTAAGCCGGGAGCTTGTAGGTCAGTATGCGGTCTTCGAGTGTGTAATCGGCCGTTGGGGACAAATCCTCGGTCTCCGAACTGCGGAGTGCCGTCAGTTCGCTGCTTATGGATTCGTAAAAACTTAAATCGGCACGATGCACGACGGGTAAGGCGTTCGGATTGATGGCCACTATGATGAGGCTGTCGCCTTCTGGGTTGCGGGCTGCCAGTGTCTGTCCGTTCAACGACGTGAGGAATGTGTAGCCCGGACGGATGAATTTACTGAAGTGTTGGCGGATGGAATAGTTCTTCACCTTGTGGTAAGTCTGTTTCGTGAAGTCGCCTTGCACCAGGCACCATTGGTCGTTGCCCTCCTCCACGTATTGCCAGTCCACCCACGCCACAGGCATAATGTAACGTATGTCGTCCATCAGTTTCTGTGCCAGATTCAGGTTTCCGGCAATACCGCTTCCGCTGCTGCCTACTTCGCTCATCCATAGACGGATGCCCTGTTCCTTGCAGAGCGCGCTGATTTGGCTGCGTGCCTGCGTGGTGGCCGAGTAGGTGTGTGTGTTCCATTGTCCGACGAGGGGCAGCACTCCGGCGGCCTGATAACCCTTCAAAGTCCCTGACCGACTGTGCGGCATCGGTTTCTTCCGAGGCCGAGATGACGGTGTTCAGGCCGGAGGCTTTCAGGATGGGGTGCAACACTTTGAGGAAAGCCACTTGCGAGGCAATGTCGAAATGGCATCCCTCTTGTCCTCCGTTGGCTCCCCAATAACTCGTCATCGGTTCGTTGAAAGGCGAAAGCGTACGGAACTCTATGCCGTATTCCTCTTTATAATGTCGGCACACGTCTACCAGGTAATGGGCGAACGCTTCATAGTATTCCGGTTTCAAGTTGTCGGCAGACGCATCGGTATGGCCTGCACAACATCCGCTGTAAGTCATGTAGTAGGGGCAGGAATTGCTGAAGGCCTCGAATATGGCATCCGGACGCTTTTCTTTGATTTTCAGCATGATTTTCCGTTGTGCGGCATCACGGCTCCAAATGTATTCACCGTCCGGACTGTCTTTGAAACCTTCCATTTCCGCACGCAGGCCTTTTCCGCTTCCCATGTGGTGCGGCGTGCAGTTCCGGTTTTGTGGGTCGTCTCCCCCGCCGATGTTGTAGCGGAAAATACGGTAGTCCAGTCCGTCCGGGCTGACCAGCCAATCCACAAGTTCGTCTATCTTCTCGTCGCTCCACTTCCCGCACATGTTGGCCCACCAGCAGAGCGAGATGCCCCATCCCTCGAACTGTTGACGGGTGGCGGCCGGGTTGATGACGTAGACCGAGGTGTCGGCAGGCGGAGCCTGATGCACGTCGGTCGTAAGATACCACAGATGCCGGGTGTCCGTCCCGTCTTTGTCCGAATACACGGCTGACGACGCTGTCGTCCCGTCCGTTCCTAAATATTTGTTGTTGTATTTGCAGCGCAGCTTGATGAAGAACTCTCCGGAGTTCTCTATGGCATACAAGGCTTTTGCCGATGAGGGGTCGGTTGTGAGGACGTGTTCCATTGTCCGGTCAGTGACAGATAACCTTGCCCGTCGACCGATTGCAAGGCATAATATCCGTTGCCGTCGGGGATGAATGTGAGTTTTTGGGGCGACGGGGCATCGGCGGCTTCCAATACCGCTCCTCCTTGGGCGTCTTTGGCCACATGGTTTCCACTGGAGTGCATGAGGAAAAGTGCTGTGGGACTGTCAATGGCTTGTGCCAAAAGCAAGGCCGGCAACCACAAGAATATCCAACCGGCCAGATAAGTGTAAAGTCTGTTCTTCATCTGTTTTGAATTTGAAATCAGGTTGATGGGGTAAAAGTACGATGAATCTGCAAGAATAACAAGCAAAGAGGGGATAAAAGTTTATAGCTGAAAGTATTTATGGCTTCTTACCGGAAGATTATGAGGAAAAAGTTGGCTTTGAAGGCGTTTTTTATTAGTTTTGCGAAGACTACTTATTTATTATTTATCAAAAGAAGAAGCGTATGAATACATTGAAGAATTTTGCTTTCGGTATGTGCTTGTGCGGCACATTCGGGTTGGGGATGACCCTGTGGGGTTCTTGTACATCTTCGGGTGGAAAGACGGAGACGGTCATGTCCGATAGTGTGGATGCAGAGCAAGGGAATGCGGTGGTCGAGGCCATAATGTCCCGGCGCAGTATTCGTAAGTACAAAGACCAACCGGTGGAACGCGAGAAACTGGAGACCATTGTGAATTGCGGTATCAATGCGCCCAGCGGGATGAACCGTCAGCCTTGGCAGGTGCGTGTGGTGGACAATGCCGATTATATCAATGGAATTACGGAGGTTTTCAAAAAAGCCAATCCGAAGGCGGCCGAAGAGCCCGGTTTCAAGAATATGTTCCGGAATGCTCCGGCCGTAATATTCATCGCATCCCCGAGGACGGAAGCGGCCAGTTGGACTGCGGGCTTTTAGGTGAAAACATGGTGTTGGCGGCACAGTCTTTGGGGCTCGGCACTTGTTGTCTTGGCGGTCCGATTGCTTTCATGACAGGTAATCAGGAGGCTGCCTCTTATCTGGAACGTTTGCAACTCCCGGAAGATTATGTTCTGCTGTATGCCATTGCCGTGGGTTATCCCGACGAGTCTCCCGCTGCCAAACCGAGAGACGCGGAGAAGGTTAAGTTTGTGGAATAAACTGTGCATTTAAGTGATTTTAAAATTCCTTTTTCGAGTTTGTTCGTGAAAAGGGTTAACTTAGCGACAGTTTATACCAGCCTTTGAATTATGGAAGCAAAAGACGTGAATTATTGTGTGATATTGGCCGGCGGCATCGGCAGTCGTTTGTGGCCTGTAAGTCGTAAAGAGTTGCCTAAACAGTTTCTCGACTGGTTCGGAACGGGGCGTACTTTATTGCAACAGACCTATGACCGTTTTCGCAAGATTATCGATGCCAAGCATATTTTTATCGTGACCAACGAGCATTATGCGGATTTGGTGAGAGAACAGTTGCCGGATGTGGCACAAGACAGAATATTGAAAGAACCTATCCGGCGGAATACGCTGCCCAGCGTAGCGTGGGCTACGACATGTATTAGCCACCTTTGTCCGCACGGTAATGTGATAGTCTCTCCCGCCGACCAGTTGATTCTGGAGGAGAATAACTTCGATAACGACGTGTTGAAAGGATTGGACTTCGTGGGGCATTCGGACTGTCTGCTGACCATGGGGGTAAAGCCGACCCGTCCCGATACGGGGTACGGGTATATCCAAGCCCATGAGAATATGGAGGAGGGGGCGTTTGCCCGTGTGAAGTCCTTTACGGAGAAGCCTGCATTGGATTTTGCCCGTGTATTCATGGAAAGCGGGGAGTTTTACTGGAATACGGGGTTATATCTGTACAATGTGCGTACCATGATGAAGGCGATTCATGACTTGGTGCCGGACTATAGGGACAGCCTGACGGAGGCTATCGATGCCATCGACGAAGATGACTTCTGCCGGGTGCCGGCTCATTTCGATACCTTGCCGAACTTGTCGTTGGATTATAGTATCCTGGAAAAGAGCGAGAATGTCTATGTGCAGGTGTGCGACTTCGGATGGGCGGATTTGGGTTCATGGTGCTCTCTCCACAACGATACGCAGCACGACCGGCAGGATAATGTATTGCTCAATACCGAAGCCTTGCTGTATAATAGTGAGGGGAATGTTATTTGTTTGCCTAAGGGAAGGATAGCGGTAATCGACGGGTTGAAAGGCTTTGTCGTGGCAGAAAAAGGCGATGTGCTGATGATCTGTCCCAAGGATGACAGTGCGGCATTAAGGCGGATGATGACAGATGCCCAGATGAAGTTAGGAGAAGAGTTTATTTAGTCTTCTTATTATATAAGGTATAATAAAAGCGCGGTTTCTTCGGAAAGCCGCGCCTTTATTTTGTCGTGTGTTTTGTGTTATCGAATGTCTGCCGTGTAGTTATCCGAGATAGCTTTGGCAATAGCCTTGAATTCCTCATCCGTGAACGTCAGTTTAGGGTTACTGAAAAGCATGTCCTTCTCGTTCTGCATGGGAATCAAGTGGATGTGCGCATGGGGTACTTCCAGTCCTAAAACGGCCTGTCCTACTTTGATGCAAGGAAAAGCCTTTTTGATAGCTGTTGCTACGTGCTTGGCAAAAACTTGCATCGCACCGATTTCTTCGTCTGACAGGTCGAAGATGTAATCCACTTCGCGTTTGGGAATGACCAAGGTATGACCTTTCACCAACGGATTGATGTCGAGGAAAGCATAGAAACGGTCGTTCTCCGCACATTTATAGCTCGGAATCTCTCCGGCTACGATTTTACTGAAGATGGTAGCCATGGCGATTATTCAAATGAGATGTTCGTGATTTCCAGTTGTACGGTGCCGTGCGGGATTTTGATTTTCTGCCACATCGCCAACCTTTTTACCCAACAATCCTTGTGCAATGGGAGTCTGAACCGAGATTTTACCTTCTTTCAGGTTAGCTTCCGTTTCAGAAACGATGGTGTACGCCATCTTCATGTTGTTTTTTACGTTTCTCATCTCCACTTTAGACAGAATCTGTACCGTGTCGGCTTTCAGTTTCGAAGTGTCGATGATTTTGGCATCGCCGATAACAGCCTTCAACTGGTTGATTTTCATTTCCAGCATCGCCTGGTGCTCTTTGGCTGCATCATATTCCGAGTTTTCGCTCAGATCACCTTTGTCACGCGCCTCTGCGATGGCTGCCGAGGCTGCCGGACGTTCTATGGTTTCCATTTCTTTGAGTTGGGCCACCAGTTTGTCGTAGCCCTCTTGTGACATATAAGCCATAATTATTCCTCCTAATTATATTTATGCGTTTTTACTTGAAAAGATAAAAACAAAAGAATTCCGGCTTTAATCAGCCGGAACCCTTTTGCCTTTTCCTTTAATGATTCGATGCAAAGTTAAGCTTTAAATTCTGAATCACAAAGATTTTTGCATTTTTTCTGTTTTCGTGTAGTCTCTTTAGTGGACGGATATGCCTTTTGTTCCTTTTGCACGATTCATCCTTCTTTTTTGCACGAATTGGCACGTTTTTGTTTTCGTTTGAAGTGTTATCTTTGCGAAGTAGAAAACACGTGAATACTTACATTAACTTAATATATCATGAAGAGATTCTTTTTGTATGGGTGTTTTTTGGGGCTGTTCCTGCCTGTTATGGGTGCGGAGGGTAATGAGCCGACTGAGATGACGGCAAGTATCAAGAATCCGAGTTTTGAAGAAGGATTGAATGGATGGGAAGCCATCGGGTTTCAGAAACAAACCAATAATTCTCCTTCAGACGAAGGGTGGAATAAAGACGGAACGGTTTACGCCGAGAAATGGGTGTCGAGTAGTTGGACTTTGCCTGATGTAAAATTATCCCAAACCGTTACAGGATTGCCGCAAGGGAGTTATACGGTGAAGGTGTATGCCCATGCCGTGAACCAGTCGGGGAATCCTGAGATCACGAAGGGGGTTAGTTTTTTTGCAGGATTGAACGAGGTACAAGTAGGTGCCGGTGGTGAATATCGAATCAATGTGATAGTCACAAACGGTCGTCTGGATTTGGGGATGAAGGTCTCTTCCACAGATGCCAATTGGGTTGCATGTGATAATTTCAGATTGTATTATCATGGTCGAGAAGAGGTGGATGCCTATCGTAAGGATTTGAAGGAGAAATTAGCGTTAGCTTCAGCCGCAATGTCGGAAAAGGACTGTCATAATCGGTCTCAATTGGAACAGGCTGTTCATAATGCTGAAAATGTAGAAGGGGATATAGAAAGTCTGTTGACGGCTATTTTGGACTTGGAACAGGCCATTACGGAATACCGGCGGTTGACTGTAGAATATGGAGCGTTTGAACGAGCCTTTCTGAATGCGCGTAAATTGTATTCCGAGACAGACTTTCCCGGAAAAACAGTTTTCGGGGAGGCTATAGACCAGGTGTCTCCTATGCTTGATGTACCTGAGGGGAAAGACTTGATGGGGGCTGTGACTCGTTTGGAGAAGGCCACTCAAGTTTATCTTGATAGTCGCCCCTCCAATTGGATGACTTTGCGTAACGGCGCATTGTGGAAAGATGATAGGGGGGAAGTCGTACAAGCCCATGGAGCCGGTTTCCTTCAGGTAGGAGATACGTGGTATATGATAGGAGAAGACCGGAACAATACGTGGAATCCGGATGTAAATATGTATTCTACAAAAGATTTTGTAAATTGGAAGTTTGAACGTAAAAATCATTCGGAACGGGGAGTACGCATCCTTCTTTGGGGAATGGTCGTTTTATAGAGCGTCCCAAACTTATGTATTGCCGGAAAACAGGCAAATATGTTGTGTGGTGCCATTGGGAGCAAGGTAATTACGGGGCTTCCGAAGCCGCTGTTTTTTATTGCGATTCGGTGAACGGGGATTATAAGTTCCATTGGGCCGGTCGTCCATTGGGCGTTAAATCGCGTGATTGCAATGTGTTTGTAGACGATGATGGTACAGCTTATTTCATATCTACCATAGAAGAAAATCAGCATTTGGGGCTTTTCCGTTTGTCGGATGATTATTTGAGTGCGGTGGAATATACCGAGTTGTTTAAATGGCAAAGCCGTGAGGCTCCGGGTATCGTACGTGAGGGTGACACTTATTTTATGGTGTTTTCGGCTTGTTCCGGATGGGATCCCAATCAAGCTTCGTTTTCTTGGTCGAAATCGCTGACATCCGGTTGGTCTTCTCGTACCAACATAGGAAATTCTGTGGCTTATGATACTCAGGCCGCTTCCATTTTAACGATAAAAGGTTCCGAAGGTACATCTTATGTATATGTCGGTGACCGATGGCAAGATCCCGGTTTGGCTGAGTCCAAAACGATTTTGTTTCCTATATCATTTAAAAACAATACCATAACATTCAATTATGTACCACGGTTTGATATGAACTTACCTACAGGGCAGTGTCGTACAACTGGTATGACGCATTTAGTGTCTAAAGAGGGTTGGAAAGTACGTGCTTGCAGCAGTGAAGAAACAAGTTCGGAAAACGGTGCGTCTTCTAATGCTATAGATGGTAGAACGGACACGAAATGGCATACCCGTTATAGTGGAGGGGTGTCTGAAGCTCCTCATTTTTTAGAGATAGACATGGGGAAATGAACAGGAAATCGCTGGTTTCCTGTGTACGCCGCGAAATGACAACTCATCGAACGGACTGATTCGTAAGTATTTGTTTTTGGTAAGCTCAGATGGTATAGAGTGGAAAGCTGTTTCAGGAGGAACCTGGTTACCCTATTGGACAGAGGTATATTTTGAACCCATTGTAGCCCGTTATTTCCGTTTGGTGGCTACAGAAGGTACTTATGCTTCATTGGCCGAGTTGGACGTACTGTCTTCCGCTCCTTCTTATACACCGGTGAAGGTTACAGGTAGTTGGCAATATGGCACGATGGTCTCTTCTTCGAAAAATCCTAATTTAAGGGAGAATAGTACGGTCAAGTTCATGGCTCGTACGGAGGAGACTAAAGGAACTTGGGCTTTTTATGGTCCTAAAGGACAAATGTTACATACGAATGAATACAATATATCTTCTTTGAAAGCAGAAGATGCAGGTTGGTACTCTTTCATTTTTACAGATTATTATAATCAAAGCGCAAAGGTGGATTTTAAGTTAAGAGTGCGTACGTCTTCTGTAGGAGTTAAGGAGGTTCCAAGTGAGGCGGAGGGTATCGTACGGAGGCAATATTTTACTTTATCTGGGACAGAAGTTCCTATTCCTGTTCATCGGGGTATGTTTGTAGTAAGAACCCTCTATGAAGATGGCAGGATGGATGTAGCTAAAGTCTTCATTGGAGATAGTGACTGTTGAGTATAGAAATAGGTTTTGTTTTAAGATAAAAAGAGGGGAGGAGCTGGAGCCGGTATACGGCTTTAGCTCCTCCTTTCTTTAAGTCTTTGGTAGATTTTATAAGTTAGATATGGAATACAGTAAGATTTGGTCTAAAATCACTCCTTCATCTAATGCTTGGATGTTGATTTTATGCTTCTTTTTAGAGGATATAGGTAGCACTATCTTTTTGATAGCCTGATTGCCCAATACATTTTCTTTCCATTCCTCGCTACGCCCTTTGGTATGATAAGAAACCACTTGTGGAGCACAGTTGTCCAAAGCAATGGAAAAAACGTAACCGACCATCGTCAGTAATCCGGATGATTGGGTAAAAGCCGGACTTCTATTTCTATGCTGTCCGTAGGGCATGAGCCGAAACGGAATTCCAGTCCGGTACCTTTTCCAATAGCTGCAGCTCTACCTTCATAACCCAAGTTTTCGCAAGCAATCGGAGTCCCTTTGTCAGCATCCATAGCATTCCAGTGGTATAAAGGGGAACATTCTTCCAAAATAGGCTCCAGAACGGAGGAATGTTTTACGGGTTCAAATACCGGAAGCCGACGAGGCTGATGATCCATTATACGGCTCCATTTGCTATTGTTGAAATAACCGGTGTTGTAAATGCGTGTCAATGTCACGATGCTGTCATAGGCAGCCTCGCTTCGACTCCAGTCCATTTCGCCGTGGCGGGCGAACTGGGCATAAAGCATCTTTTTATTCATTTCTGTGGCTGCCTGTACTGGGTATTTAACTAATTGGAAATAAGTGTCTTTTCGATTTTCTGGAATCTGGTTGGGTCAGTTTCTCTACACGGTCTGAGATATTGTGATAGTCTTCCAGTCGTTTTTGGATAAATGTACGGCTCCATGGCATATCCGTGACGATACGGTATCGGTTGGTGTGATATTCTTCTTCTCGCGTATGTCCCATGAACTCTGGTTTACGGATATAAGCCAAACGGTAATGTTCTTGCATTATGGGTAAAAGTTCTTTTCCAATTTCTTCTCCAAACTCACGTTGTAGGAAATGACAAAGATGGTTGGAAATACCTTCCTTTTCCACCTTGCCGATGTTCCATGCCATGTCCATGAAGAGCTCTGTCTGGTACTCCGCTGGTTTGATATCGCCAACGTTTAATATCCATATTTTCTCGATGCCCCGTTCATAGGCTTCTTTCATTTGTTGGTAAAGCAGGGCTGGACTGAATGTTCCCAGCCACAAATAATCGTGTGGTCGTCCCCAATAGGATATGTGATAGTAAATGCCGTTTCCACCTTTGCGTGCACGTTCTTCCGAAGTGGGAAAATGTCGAATGTAGCCATAGTTGTCATCACACCACATTAGGGTAACATCTTCCGGTACTTGCAGTCCGGCATGGTAAATGTCCAAAACTTCTTTGTAGGGGATGAACACTTGGGGGACAGCCGTTATATCCGGATTGACGTATTTCCGCAGTAGTTCACGTTGGTCTTTCAAAACATGTTCTGTTACCTTTTTCTGTTCTTCTACCGTTTTGGCACCCTGCATTTGTCCGTCATGTACACCACGCATACCTATCGTGTAGAAG